>Ga0209125_1001908_pt1 | contig 17687 bp, 19 predicted proteins | sample BarGraIncub1131A_FD_184503 | JGI IMG/M metagenome (GOLD analysis project Ga0209125, IMG submission 184503) | Arctic peat soil microbial communities from Barrow, Alaska - Barrow Graham LP Incubations 11-31A (SPAdes) (version 2) | ecosystem: Environmental > Terrestrial > Soil > Wetlands > Peat...
CAGAGGGTCACAGGTTCGAACCCTGTTGTTCCCACCATATATGGCCCAGTGGCTCAGTTGGTTAGAGTGCCGCCCTGTCACGGCGGAGGTCGAGGGTCCGAGTCCCTTCTGGGTCGCCATATTTTTGCTGGCATGGCTCAACGGTAGAGCAGCTGACTTGTAATCAGCAGGTTGTAGGTTCGATTCCTATTGCCAGCTCCAAAAAAGTTCTAAACATTTGTTTAGGACTTTTTTTATTTATTAAGAAGTTAACCATGATCTAGTAACAGAATAAATAAGAAAAGAGCACACATTAAGTTACATGCATTTAACTTAATGTGTGCTCTTTTCTTAATATCAAAATTTTATATTATTTTGATTTACTTAAATTTTTCTTTATTCTTATATCATCTCCAAAAAATTTACAAAGTGTAAAATTGCCCATTAATCTAGAAGTTATTCTTTCCGAATAGGTCTTAAGTAAACTCTCAAGAGTTAGATTAGTTGAAACTAACATTTTCTTTTGTTTTAATAATTTAGTGTTAAGTAAATTAAACATTTCTGCTTTATTAAAATCTGAAAGCTGCTCAGTACCCAAATCATCTATAATGAGTAGATCACAATTTATTAGAAGCTCCTCAAGAGAAGCATTATTATTAAATCTGATTTCTTTTAAAGCTTTTATTAATTGTTCAGCAGTTCTATATACTACGAAAGAGCCTTTATCAATTAATTCCTTTGTAATGCAATGAGACAAAAAGGTTTTTCCTGTGCCAGAGCTTCCATAAAATAATAGGTTTTCATCAGTGGTATCAAAATTTTTTAAAAATCTCATAGAGTTAGATAAAATCTTTTCCATGTTCTTTTTTGGTGATTCTGATTCAAGTTCACTTTTCCGAGATGGATAGTAATCTAGCTTAAAGTTATCAAAGTTATGGGTTTTTAACATCCCTTTTAGTTCAGAACCGGTGTAATAGACATCCACAACTTTTTGCTTAAAGCAGGAGCATTTTGTATTTCCAATAAATCCAGTATCGTGGCACTTATTGCATCTATAATGTAAGTTTAAATATTCCATATCAAAACCATTAGAAACCAATAACTCAGATTTTTTTACTCTTAAATCCATTATTTTTTCTTTCAAAGTATGTAAATAGGCATCTCTATTATCAATGCTTTTTAAAGCGCTAATAGACAATTCGATGCATAGCTTACCTATCTTTAGGTCAAGTCCAATAATTTCAGGATGGGTCTTTTCTATGTGAGATTTTCTTGCTCTGAAGTCAGCTTCTTCTTTTTGCCTTATTGCATCATACATAGCTAATATTTTGGTTTGATAACCTTTAATCATTTTTATCCCATCCTAGCAATTTTTTTTCTAATTCGTCAAAGTCATATGCTCTTTGTTCATAATCATTAAAACTTCCCTTGGCAGGTTTACCACCGGCAGTTTTGTTTTTAGTAGTAAGTAACCTTTTTTTATCCTTTTTCTCTATATCTTCTAAGGACTTTATGTCATCTTTAAACCAACTGTTTAAAATTCCATCAATATATTTAAAATCAGCTCTGTTAAGCCTATCAAAGCAGATATCACAAGCCTTAAAAATAATTTCCAAAGAAAATTTATAAACATTTATCCATTTATCTAATATTTGTTCTTGAGGTTTCATTATTTCTGGGGCTTTTATTCCTAAGTAATTTAATATTTTTCTGATATTTATCCATTTGTCCTCGTGTTTCTTTATATAGGATTGGGCATCTTCAATATTTTTAATATTAGCATCATGCCATGCAATTGCAATGGTCTCAATGTATCTATAGTCAACTTTACCTTTTGAGACGCAATATTGAATTAATAATAGTATTAGCTCGGGTGGGAAATCATAATCTTTTTGCCAGCTTAGGTACATAGTCATTTCTTTTGGTGAAAGTGGTTTAGCTAAAAGTTTTTCAATGTCTTGGAGCATGCCTTTAATTGATGAATTAGTTAACTCTTCAAGTAAATTTATGTTTGTTGTATTGTCACTCCGAACATCTATTAAATCTAAAAATTCAATGTTAAAGTTACCCATATTATCAATGGGGGTCATCTTAATTAGGCTCTCATCATTCCAATAGTTCCAAGCATTAACAACATCCGTTTCCAAAAGTCCAAGGGTATTTGCTATAACTTGCGAGGTAGCACCTATTTCTCCAGAGGTACAATATTTTAGCCCAAGAAGATAAACTTTAACAAATTCTCCTCTAGCTCTTGGCATAAACTTATCTATAAAAGTATTACTCACAGGAGTATATTTATAATTTTCATTTTTAAACATGAAAGTGCTCATAAAGTCACTACCTACCTTCCTTTTTATATTATAGAACTATGATTTTAAAATTCAAAACTAAGCTAAGGTTGCGATGTATATAATGAATTATATTTAATATCTTAGTCTACAAAAATTATATTATTCAACCTATAGTATACCATATAGTTGAAGGTACAAATAAAATAAAATATTCAATTATGTTTATTATTTGGTATAAGAGGGTATATTAAGTAAGTGTTACAGGAGGTATAAGATTGAATATTTTAAAACAAAATAAAAAGATTATATGTGTGGTAACTACAACTATTGTACTTATCGCAACCATTGTGTATTTCAATGTATATAGATTTTGCGGATATAAAGTTTCTATAGGAAGTAATACGATAACCTTTGTAAAAAGTAAGAAGGAATTTAATAAAACATATGAACAGTTACAAAGTGAGATTAAATCGAAATATGGAAATGTTATTACAATAAAAGATTTTACTTTAAATAGGATAAAAGTAACTGATAATGAGATGTTTATAAGTGGAGATAAGCTTAAGTCAATAATGTTAAAGAAATTTAATATAGTAGTAGATGTATTTCTTATGAAATCAGATAATAAAAAAATAGCTTATGTGGAATCTGAAAATCAAGGGAAACAAATATTAAGTTCTATAAAAGATTATTATTATAAGCAGGTAAAGTTAAATAGCCTTAGAAAAGTAGATATAGATAATAATATTAGTTACGAGAGAGCTAAAGTTAAGATTGGATATTTATATGAAAATACTGAAATTGTTAAAGAGATAATAAAGTATAATAATGATTCACAAACAGCCTTATTAAATGTCAAAGTAGTTGGAGATGTCACTAAAAATCAAATAATATACCCAACTACAATTATGAAATCCTCAGATAAACTAATGAGTGGTGAAAGCAAGCTTTACCGTAAAGGAATTAATGGAATGAAAAAGGTTACCACCGAAGTGATTACTCTTAACAATAATATTGTCTTGGCGAAGGTTTTAAAATCACAAGTTATTAAGCCAGTCCAAAATAAAGAAATATACGTGGGAATTAATAACCCAATAGTACCTAAAATAATGCCTATAAATAGTCCATCAAGAGGTGATATAAGTTCAAGTTTTGGTACAAGGTGGGGGAAGATGCATGAGGGAATTGATATAGCGGCTAATTTTGGTTCTACAATAAGTGCTGCCTTAGATGGAACAGTTAATTATGCCGCTTGGGAGGAAGGATATGGGAATGTAATAAAAATTGATAATGGTAGTGGTATAGAAACTACATATGCACATTGTAGTGTTATTATGGTAAAAAAAGGTGAAGTAGTAAAGCGAGGAATAAAAATAGGTGAAGTAGGAAGTACAGGTCATAGTACAGGGCCTCATTTGCATTTTGAGGTAAGAATAAATGGTAAAGCTATTAATCCTGAAAAATACATAAAGTAAGAATAAATATATGAATAAAACTATTTTATAAGTGAAAGATACTTTTATAAAGGGGTGATTTTATGCCATATGAAGAAATGAAAATGCCAGCAAAGAAAAAGGATAATAAGCCTAATAAGCCAGAAATTATTGAAGCTTCTGAAATGAAAAAGGCAAAACGCAAATCTGCAATAAGAGTGGATGAATAATTGAACTACTTGTAAATTTTCAATAAAAAGGGCATTAGTGCTCTTTTTATTTTTTTGAAATATAAATTAATAAATTGTAATAGTGAATTAATTTAAGTATTATTAAGTTTACAAATAAGTGGTAATTTTATTTTGATTTATATTAAAAATCTAAAAATTATTATAAATTAAAGTTTAAAAATATAAATTGAAAGTTCGAAAATAGATGGGGGTCATGAATAATGAGTTTAGAGGGAGAAAGTAAATTTATTCAGTATGAGCAATTACCTATTCCTATAATATGTTTTAGTAAATATATTAAAGTTAATTATTTAAATAGTGAAGCAAAAGATTTACTAAAAAAAATAAAAACCTTTGAAAGCAGGGGTGATGAAAAGGAAAATAAATTTTATATACCAATATGGCTTAATATAAAAGCCCAAGAATTTATTAAAAGCGATTATGAACAGAGAAATTTCATGAAAAAGATTCAAGTTGATGAAATACTTTACTCTGTACAATTAATTTTCAAAAAAATACTTGATAAAGATAAGAATTGTATGGGAATAAGAGTAATTATTAATGATGTAAGGGAGTATTTAGAATCAAAGTATAATATGCAAAAAAAAGTACAAGATATCAAAAATTCTTATTAAGAACAACTATTAAATCATATCTAAATATAGGTAATGATAAAGTATATAATACAATTTGTAACAAATTTTCACAAATTGAAAAATTGAGTTTGCAATCAAAGGATATTAATCAACAGCTAATGAATTTAAGGATTGTATAAAAAAACCTTACACCTTGGAACGACTAGCGAATGTAATTTATGAAGTTATAAATAAACCCAAAAATCATTATGTTAAAAGCGCTTAATTAGCGTTTTTATTTTTTTGAAAAAAATTATCTGTTTTTAAAAGTAATATATTGTAGTGCTAAAATTATTTTTAAAATTGAAGGCGTATATATGTATTTATATATGGATAGCCTAATAATGTGGCATAGCAATTCATGAATAGCTACGCAATTTATGTCTAAAAGGAGGGATGGATTTTGAAAAGTATAAAAGAAAGGGAATTAGAAAATGAAAAATATGAGGAATTTAAAGATGGATTAGATAGATATGTAAAAATAGAGGATGTAAATAGTAAGCTAGTAAATATACCCACGATAATTACTGGAGTTAATGAGGATGGTACCATAAAGCAGGAAGAAATTCAGCCCAATGCTTATGAGATAGTTGAGAAAGATAAAAGATTTTTGAATTAGTAGTTAATGGAATCACAAAGCATATAACTAGAGGTATAATTTATACTACTAAGTTATATGTTTTATTTAGATGCAAGAACATATTTAGTTATTTTCCTTTTGGAGTAAATTTACCACAGGACGATCCAGATGATTGCTTTACTAATATGGAAGGCAAATTTAAAGATTTGAAACCATAAAGTTTGCAGCCTTTAGGGAACGAACGATCCCAAGTAATATAGTAGTACACACATTTACAGCAATTTATTTTTTCATTAATCATAAAAACTCCTTTAAGAAAATAAAGTAAGATTGATTTTGTAGGAATATAAAGCATGTAATTTTTACTTAATAATAACATATTTTAGCACATAAAAAAATAGATATAGCTTATTCTAAACCTACATCTATTAAAAAACAGTAAAATTAACTTAGGCATCTTAAAAAAAAGACTAGCATAAAGACTAGTTATTTTTTAAAGATGCCTTAACCTCCAAGGGTTACATCTTGTTCATTATACCAATTTAAAGCATTTGATAAATGCTCAGGTTTAAAATCAGGCCAATATTCATCTATAATATAAAAGTCGGAATATATGGATTGTATTGGAAGGAAACCGCTAAGACGCCTCCGTCCACCCCAACGAATGATTAAATCCACTCTAGAGATATCTTTAGTTTTTATGCAGTCAAGTATATTACTTCTTTTACTGCTTTTGTTTTGGGAAAGATTGCTTAAATCCCATTCCCAACCATAATTTACGAGGAAGTTTAGCTTTATACCGCCCCTGCCAAAGGTTTTTCGAGTGGTATATGGAAGTAGTTCCTTAGGAAACATAGGTGAGTCACTATTTCCTACTACTAACAATTCTGCATCTTGTGAGCTTAAAAGCTTTACTGCATCAACGCAAGCTTTTACAAAAGATTCTCTCTGTAATGCCGGTCTTTTTGTATTATCTGTAGTAAAGCCAAAATAGGTTATTTCTTTTACACCCATTTTTTTACAAAGATTATATAAAGACAAACCAGGATCTAGTCCAAAGGTGTATCCTTTGTCTTTTGATAAACCATTAGCTACAGACCATCTTCTATTTCCATCTGGAATTATTCCGATATGATTTGGTATTCTCATATTATCACCCTTTAATTATAAATTTTAACTTATAAATCATAGTATATCCATTATTGATGTAATAATCCATCAATTTACAAAATTATTATTTTGAATAATAAATAAAGATGCTTTCATTATATGGTAATATAGTATAATGTTATTGAAATATTAATTAGGACATTTGAATAAAATTTTATTTTGTAATGCCTTAAAATAAAAATAGCAACATAAGATGAACTTATTGATAAGTTGAGGTGTGTTAATGAATAAAACAAAAAGAGATATATTTCAATCGGCAATTAAAATTTTTTCTACTAATGGATATGATGGTGCTACTATGGATGAGATTTCGGCTAGTGCAGGAGTAGCTAAAGGTACGGTTTATTATTACTTTAAAAGTAAAGATGAGGTTTTTAAATACATAATTACTGAGGGCGTAAGCTTATTAAGACAACAAATAGAAAGTATTAATAGAGGCGAGGGTGATTATGGTTATAAACTAAGAGAATTAAGTAAAGATCAGTTAAAATTGGTATATGAAAATAGGGATTTATTTAAGGTTATAATTAGTCAAGCGTGGGGAGGAAAAATAAGACATTTTGAACTCAGGGAATTGCTAAAGGTTTATATGGAAGATATAGAAAAACTTTTAATTAATGCTATGGATGATGGCATTATAAAAAAATGTGAGCCTTCTTTTTTAACGTATATATATTTTGGAACATTGGTATCAGTAGCAGTTTATAATGTTATAAATAACGATAGTATGAAATTAGATGAAGTTACAAATAAGTTTATGCAACACTTATTGAATGGAATAAAATAAAAAACAGCAATATAATTCTGCAAAATAGAATATAGAGCTGTTTTTTTATTTTATGGTAAATTATAAGAATTAAAGTCAATGTATTTTTTTTGTTAACAAAAAATACATTGACTTTATAATTTTAAAATGTAAAATTATATGTGTACTGACTAGTCAGTACACATATAATTTCTTAAAACTATTATAAAAATAATTATGTATAAAGGATGAGGTGATAATATGGACTTTTTTAAAGTAGCTCAAAGAGATATTTCAAGCATGTTTAAAAATAGGTTTATAAGAGTATCGGTAATTGCAATTATTATAGTTCCGCTTTTGTATAGCTTACTTTATCTTGATGCGTTTTGGGACCCGTATGCTAAAATTAAGGATATGCCTGTAGCTGTTGTAAACCAAGACAAAGGAAGTATAAAAGAGGGAGAAAAGGTTAACTACGGCCAAGATTTAGTAAATAATCTTAAAAAGAAGCAAGCGGTAGGTTGGAGATTTGTAACAAAAAAACAGGCGGAGGATGGAGTTAAGGGTAAGGATTATTATGCTATGTTCGTAATTCCTGAAAGTTTTTCAAAAAATGCTTTAAGTTCTACAAAAGGGAAACCCGTACAAGCTAAAATATTATATAGAGCAAATGAAAAGAAAAATTTTTTAGCAGCGCAAATTAATGGTAAAGTCTTAGATCAGATTGAATCAGAATTAACAAAAAACATGACAAAGGAATATACAACAGCAGTATTTGACAGTTTATATGTAATTAAGGATGGCATGAAAAAAGCCTCTGATGGAAATAAAAAGCTGGCTGACGGTTTGGTTACATCAAAAAATGGTACGAGTCAGTTAAAAGGTGGAGTAGCAACGCTTAATAGTAATGTTCCCGAAATGGTAGATGGGGTAGGAAAATTATTAGTGGGCTCTAGTACATTAACCAGTAAATTAGGATCACTTAAAGATCAAGTACCTACAATGGCAAGTGGAGTAACTCAGCTTTATTGTGGTGCAAATCAGTTAAATAATGGATTGTTGCAACTTAATAACCAAGTGCCAACAATGGCACTTGGAGTACAAAAGCTTAATGATGCATATAAAACTCAAATTGTACCTTCAACTAAAAAACTTAAAGTTGGAGCATCACAACTTGCTTTAGGATTGGGAGCGACTAAAAAGGGAGCAACGCAGCTATCAGATGTAGCGGATAAATTAAAGAGTGGCTCAACACTTCTTACAGATGGCTCAGAAAAACTTAATGTTGGATATGGTCAAATAAAAACAGGCATGAGTGATCTTACGGCTGGAAGTTCACAAGTTGCTGGAGGTGTAGATGTTTTATTAAAGAATAGTAAAACATCTCAAACATCATTGCAACAAGCAGTAGATACCAAGCTCAAAGCATATTTTAAAGATAATCCAGAAGCGATGAAAGATGCAAATATGCAAAGTTTTGTATCCACATTAAATTCATTAAATGAAGCTTCAACTGACCAGAAAAACGTAGCGATGATGAATGAGCTTCAAACCGGCGCTCATACTGTGGCATCAGGAGCAAAACAATTAGAGGATGGATCTTCAGCCTTTATAAATGGTTCACAAAAATTTGCACAGAGTACTGCTGATTTTGCAAAAGGTGCGAATCAGTTTTCAGAGGGAGCTGGAACATTTGCACAAAAAACAGGTACGGCAGTGGTTGCAGCAACTCAAATTAGTGGAGGACTAGATAAGCTATATGTGGCTATGAATGGTGAATTTGGAAATGGACTTTCACAAATTAGTGATAAAGTTCCAGCTTTAACTCAAGGGGTAGCGAAGCTCGCGAAAGGTTCAGTTGCTTTGCCTAGAGGTCTTGAACAACTTAATGAAAAAATGCCAGCTCTAACAGATGGAACATCAAAATTAAATGATGGCGCAACTCAACTTACACAAGGAATTAGTACTTTAAATGGAAAATTACCTGAGTTAAAAGATGGGGTAAACAAGTTATATGTTGGTACTAATAAATTAGATGTGGGCATGACTATTTTAGCAAATGGTTCTAAAGAACTTAGTGTAAAGACAACAAAAGGTTATAATGACCTTAGTGGTAGTTTGAAAAATGACAGTAAAACTATGGCGGCTACATTTTCTGAGCCTGTAGTTATGGATCAAGAAGCAATAAATCCTGTTAAAACATATGGTGAAGGTTTTACACCATATTTCATTCCACTATCCTTATGGGTAGGAGCCTTAATGATGTTTTTTGTAATTACAGATAAGGTAGATGAAGATATTACAGCAAGCCCAGCAGCCGTTGTAGCGGGTAAGTTCTTATCATATGGTGTAATAGGATTTATGCAAGCAGTACTTGCAAGTGGGGCTGTAATGTTATTAGGTCTTAGACCGAATAATGTACTGTTATATTTTCTATTTAATATTTTCTTATCGTATGTATTTATAGCGATTATTCAGTGTATGGTCTTTTTACTTGGGCAACTAGGAAGATTAATATCGATTGTATTATTAATTCTTCAACTTACTTCTTGTGCAGGTACATTCCCAATAGAAATTGTACCTAGATTTTTTAAGGTTTTAAATCCATTTATGCCATTTACTTATGCAGTATCTGGACTAAGAGAAGTAGTATCAGGTGTTGATTATGCGGTATTTATGAAAGATGTAACAGTGCTTGCGGTAATATTATTTGTATTCTTGTTTATATCAATATTAATGAAGGAACATGCAGATAAAGCGCAAAAATTTATACAAGAGAGAAAAGAACAAGCAGCAAATATCATTGCATAATAATATAAAATACGATTTTTTTAATAAAAGATAAGTATAACTCAATAAAACACACGCCAAATTTTTGAAAGTGGCGTGTGTTTTATTAAATATATACTAAAGTGAATTAATTAATTATGTCTGAAACTTCGTTAAATTTTTTTCTGTAGCCACACCTTTTACATAATTGTTCAACCGCTTCCCTCCTAGAAAAGCCATTAAAAATATCATTTGCTCTTTTGCTTTCAATTATTTCAGAAAAATTGGTTTCATTAATATTTCCTAGATTAATAATTCCTTCCCCATCAAGGCAGCAAGGTACGACTGTCCCATCCACCAATATGCCTACTTGGTTTCTAAGTCCATAACAAAATCCAGGGCTATTGTCCTCAGTTGCGAATAGATTTGGCCACTGAAATTCATAATCTTGATTTAAATATACCTTATCACAAATTTTAATACCTCTACCTGGAATTATTTCTTCTTCAATTTTATAAGATAAATTGAAGGCACTCTCAATTTTTAAAAGCAAGTCATAATTTTTTTTAGCTTTTAAATTTGTTATATTATCCTTATCCAGATTCCATAACCTTAGAGAAAATAGAGTATCAGTTTTATCTATAGATTTCTTAACAAAGGAAATAATATTATCAATATATTCATCCTTATTAGAAGATATCTCATTTCCATCGAAGCTGTGCAATGAAAAATTAATCTGTCTTAGTGAAGGAGCTAGGATTATATTATCTTGGACATTGCCTATCAGGGTTCCGTTAGTGGTTATATTAACCCTGAAACCTTTTTTATAGCTTAAACCTAAGAATTCATCTAATTTGGGATGTAGGAGTGGCTCTCCTTTCACGTGAAAATATATATAGTCTGTATGAGGTTTTATTTGATCTAATATTTTGCTGAAAGTTTCTATACTCATAAATTTAGGAGGCCTGCATGTTTGCGGGCAAAAACTGCAAGATAAATTACAGACATTTGTAATTTCTACGTAAAATTTTTTGAATTTTTTCATTTGTTATACTCCGATCATAACTAGCATTTGGGTAACTGATAAAGGCTTATATGTTCTACATTTTCATTCTTAATAGGGTAATTATAATATAGATATATATTGTAGTATATATATAAATTGTAGTATATAAAAATTCAAAACAATTATCTAGAATAAAAAAATGAGAATGCAACTTTTCATTTTAAGTAGATCCAAAGTTATAAATGAATAAAATATCATAACGAAGCTAAAAATATATTTAAGATTGAAAAGGAGGAAGAGAATATGGCTTTATTAGGAAATCCGTTCGTTGCAAATGTACCAAGGCAAATGTCAAATCAAGAACTAGCGCAAGCAATTCGCGTGGACATTGCTGGTGAACTTGAGGCTATTATAGGGTATGAAGCACACTCGATGGCAACTGATGATGAAAGAGTTAAAAAAGTACTTCATCATATTGCAGATGAGGAAAGACGGCATGTTGGGGAACTTGAAGAAGTTTTGTATATGTTATCTCCAAACGACTCTCAATTCATTGAGGAGGGTAAACAGAAAATTAAAGAGCAGCAATCTCAAAACTTTGAGCAGCCAATGCAGTAATTTTATTTTGTCATCCTTTTGGATGGCATTTTCAATTATTGTTAGAAAGTTTGTGACCACTTGAACCTGCCTTATAACTTTTTAAAAATAAAGTATAAAAATCATTTACAATTTGTGCATTTTCAATCTCTTCATTTAATTTTAATGTTTCAATTGCTGTTTCTATTGTGCAGAGGTTACCGGGTGATGCACCTCTTCTTAGATCATACTTAGACTTAAGATCTGGAACTAATGAAATAATTGGAAGCTTCTCTAAATAGGGGCTTCTCCTAAATATTTTTCGTGCTTCCTTCCATGTACCATCTATGATAATAAATGCAGGAATTTTTCCTATACTTTTGTATTCAACTTTTCGCATAGTTGTTTCATAATTGTCCGCAGGAAAAAGTAAAAAGGGGTCATATATTTCATTATTTAAATTAGCTATTAATTTTTCAGGAACCTTTGTTCTTTCCCAAAGAAAAATTTCTGTTGAAGCTTTATTAATTAAAGTTAGGAGCCTTGCAGTATTAGAAGGTCTATAAAATTCTTTTTCCGTAGACAAAATCCAAATTTTTGCTTCAGTTTTTATTTTAAGAGATTTATCACAAATGCAATTTATAGTAGGAAGTCCACATTGATTACAGCTAGTGTGTAGACTGGTTATTTGTTTTACTTTATAATTTGAGTTCATATTTCCTCCTAAGATTTTAAAAGTATATTAGGTAAAGAGAATATTATTAATTCATTATCCATATAGCATAATTTAAAACTCCGGCAAAAGATACCCAAGCAATATATGGAATCATAAGATAAGCTGAAGTTTTATCTATTCTATAAAACTTAAAAGTGGTTAATAGAATGAATACTAATAATAGAAGTAACTCTAGGAAAGCTATTGCATATAACCTAAATCTAAAAAATACAATAGGCCAGAGAAAGTTCAGGAATAGCTGAATAATATACAAAACTAATGATTTGTAAGCAGCGCCGCCGGATGTGTATATCAACCAAATTCTATAAAGCGCTATAGCCATTAAAAGAAATAGAATTGTCCATACTACAGGGAAAACCCATCCTGGAGGTGAAAAGAAGGGTTTATTAAAATTTTCATAGGAGCTAGCAGGACTCATACTCAAAAAACCACTTAAAAAACCTATGCCTTCTATAAGTAATAGACTAACAAAAAGAGCAATAAGATTTTTTTTACCATTTACCTTAAAGATATTGAACATATTTTATCTTCCTTTCTATAATTATTTGTAATGAAGTCTCGAGTAAATAAAAATATATTATATAATATATATATTTAAGCATTATTTTATACCTATAAGAGTATTGGTAATTTGTAAGGCTAGTGACTTATTAATAAATATAAAATTATAATAAGTTCATTATAATACAGTTGTTAACAATGGAAAATAAAATATAAATTAATGGAAGAATAAATAATTTATAAAATATAGTAAATACTAACAGTATTAAAGTGTAAATTTTCATGAAAAGGCAATTTAGGCAATTTGCAATACATATAAAAGGCATTTAACTTGACATACAATATAAAAATATATATACTATCTCTATCTAACTAGTTGTAAATTAAAATAAAGGGAGCGGATAATTATGAAGTTACCTCCTTTAAAAATTGGAGAATTAATAGCAAGTATTCCTATAATTCAAGGTGGTATGGGAGTAGGTGTATCTCTATCAAAGCTTGCATCAGCTGTTGCTAATGAAGGTGGGATTGGGATAATTTCTACTGCGCAAATTGGATATAATGAAGAAGATTTTGGAACCAATGCAAAGGAAGCAAACAAAAGGGCGTTAAGAAATGAAATTAGGCGCGCTAGAGAATTAAGTCCTAAGGGTATTATTGGAATAAATATTATGGTAGCTATGAATAATTATGATGAATTAACGAGAACTGCTCTAGAAGAAGGAATAGATTTAATAATATCGGGTGCAGGTCTTGCACTTGATTTACCTAAGATAGCTAAAGACTTTAAAGCAAAGCTTGCACCTATAGTATCATCAGCAAAGGCAGCAACTGTTATATCAAAAATGTGGGATAGGAAAAATAACTGTGCCGCAGATTTAGTTGTTGTTGAAGGCCCTGAGGCGGGTGGACATCTTGGTTTCTCTTTGGAATCATTAATGAATAAGAAGGCCCAGGATCTTAAAGACATAGTTAAAGAAGTTATTGAGGCGATTAAGCCGTTCGAAGAAAAGTATAATAAAAAAATTCCTGTGGTAGCCGCTGGTGGAATTTATACAGGAGCAGATATTGCTGAGTTTATAAAACTTGGTGCAGCAGGGGTGCAAATGGCTACTAGATTTGTGGCTACTGACGAATGTGATGCTAGTTTAGCTTTTAAAATGGCATATATTAATTCAAAAAAAGAAGACATAAAAATAGTGAAAAGCCCTGTAGGCATGCCAGGAAGAGCTATTAACAACGCTTTTATGAAAAGTGTCGTTGAAAATGGTTGCAAAGTGGAAAAATGCTATTTATGCATAAAGGGCTGTAACCCTAAACTAACTCCGTATTGTATTACAGAAGCTTTAATACAAGCAGTAAAAGGAAACTTAGATAAGGGACTTATTTTCGTTGGAAGTAATGCATACAGAGTAGATAAAATTGTTTCAGTTAAAGAACTTATGAGTGAACTAGTAGCAGAGGCAGAAGATGCCCTTTAAGGATATTTTACAAGGAAAGCTCTCAACTTCAACAAGTGGGGAGTTTTCCTTGTAAAAACAAGATTTCAATTCGAGACTAGATACCATATATTCTTATGTTATAAAAATATTGACAAAGCCTGATTTCATAGATATACTTTGATTATCAAATACTTTGATAATCAAAGTATTTGATAATCAAAGTATAGAAAATGGTGATGGATATGAGTAATTATGTTGGCGTAGTTGTAAATGAACTTTTAGTAGAGACCTTTAATGATATATTGCAAATAGAACAGAAAGCACTTAAAGAGGGGGTACTTAATGACCTATCAATAAGAGAAATTCATACTATTAACGCAATAGGAATGTACGAATATAGAACTATGACAGAAGTAGCTCAAGATCTTAAAATAACTTTAGGCACGCTTACTACAGCTATAAATAAACTCCTAATAAAAGGGTATGTAGTTAGAAAAAGAGGAGAAGAAGATAGAAGGTCAGTAATAATTGCGCTTAATAGAAAAGGAAAGCTTGCCTATAGAATACATGATAAATTTCATTCTCATATGGTTCATGCAACTATAGATGGTCTTAATGAACAAGAAGAACAAGTACTGATAAAATCTCTTGAAAAATTAAATGATTTCTTCAAAGAAAAATACAAATTAGAAGGTTAATGATGGGGGGGAATTAAGTAATGAATGAGGTACAAATAATTGGTACAGGAAGTTATGCTCCTTTAAACATAATGACGAATGACCAATTATCAGAAATTGTAGATACTTCTGATGAATGGATAATTTCTATGACAGGTATCAAGGAGAGACATATATCAAAAGGAGAAAATACTTCAGACTTAGCCACAAAAGCAGCTATTGAAGCATTAAAGGATGCGAATGTTAAAGCTGAAGATATAGATTTGATAATCCTCGCAAGTACATCACCAGACCAATTTGTTCCGGCCACCGCATGTATAGTTCAAGGAAATATAGGTGCTGTTAATGCTATGGCATTTGATATATCAGCAGCATGTACAGGGTTTATATTTGCCCTTAATATAGCAACACAATTTCTTAAAACAGGTCAGCGAAAACGAGCCTTAATAATAGGGGCTGAGGTGTTATCAAAAATTGTTGATTGGACAGATAGAAACACTTGTATACTATTTGGAGATGGTGCTGGAGCTGCAATACTTGAGGCTGGTAGCACGCGAGGGATTATTTCTATAAATTCAACTTCAGAAGGTCAAAAGGGTAGTGTTTTAACTTGTCCGACTGTAGATGTAAAAAACACATTTATAAAAGGAAATGAAAATTTTAAAGCTACCATAAGTATGGATGGCAAAGAGATTTTTAAGTTTGCAGTAAAAATTATTGCAAGTAGCATAAAAAGAATTTTAAGTGAAAATAACTGTACGTTAGAAGATATTAAGTATGTAGTTTGTCATCAGGCAAATTTCAGAATAATCGATTTTGTTGTTAGAAGATTAAAGGCTGATAAAGATAAGTTTTTCGTTAATTTAGATAGATATGGTAATACTTCAGCAGCAAGTATAGCTATAGCATTAGACGAAATGAATAAGACTAATTTATTAAAGGCTGGAGATAAAATTATACTTGTAGGCTTTGGCGGTGGATTAACCTACGGAGCTTCATTAATAGAATGGACAATTAATAAATAAAATATTAGGAGGAATTAATAATGGTATTTGAAAAAGTTAAAGCGGTAATGGTTGAACAATTGGGAATAGACGAAGTAGAGGTTACAATGGAGGCAAAATTCACTGACGATTTAGGAATAGATTCTCTTGAAATATTTGAAATTGTAATGTCACTGGAAGAAGCCTTTGAGATAGAAATACCGAACGAGGATATAGAAAATATTAAGGATGTAAAGGGAATTGTTAAATATATAGAAGCAAAACTGAAATAATAGAAATTGAGGGATCGGGTTATTGGAACTAGTAGGTACATAAACATTTAGTTTCCTTTTGTGTTAAAAAGTATATATTACATAAAATACAGTTGTGGTAATATATGCTTTTTTTCTATAGTTACCTGACCTTAACTATATGCTTTTAAGAAATAAAGGAGGGGTAAAATGTTTAATTCCATATTTTTCGAAGAGCTAGGGGTAAAATATCCAATAATACAAGGTGGAATGGCTTGGGTTGCAGATAGTAGCTTAGCGTCAGCAGTATCTAATGCAGGGGGCTTAGGTATTATAGCCGCAGCTAATGCGCCAGTTGATTATATAAGAGATGAAATTAGAAAAGCAAAGAAGCTAACGGATAAACCCTTTGGAGTGAATATAATGCTTTTGAGTGAGAATGCAGAAGAAATTGCACATCTTGTATGTGAAGAAGGCATTAAAGTTGTTACTACAGGGGCAGGTAACCCTGGAAAATATATGGAACTTTGGAAAGAACATGGAATCAAAGTAATACCTGTAGTGGCGTCAGTTGCTTTAGCTAAGCGTATGGAGAGAGCAGGAGCAGATGCAGTAATTGCAGAGGGGTGTGAATCAGGAGGACATATTGGCGAACTTACAACTATGGCACTAGTACCTCAAGTTGTTGATGGAGTTAATATACCAGTAATTGCAGCAGGTGGCATAGGTGATGGACGCGGCGTTGCTGCAGTTTTCATGCTTGGCGTACAGGGAGTTCAAGTAGGAACAAGATTTCTAGTAGCAAATGAATGTACAATACATCAAAATTATAAAAAGAAGATATTAGGGGCGAAGGATATAGACTCTGTGGTTACAGGAAGACCTACTGGTCACCCTGTTAGGGTCTTGAAGAATAAGTTATCAAGAAAATTCCAAAAACTTGAGAAAGAAAATGCTTCAATAGAGGCCTTAGAAGAGCTTGGACGAGGTTGTTTACAAAGAGCGGTAAAAGAAGGCGATGTTGATATGGGATCTGTTCTTGCAGGTCAGATAGCAGGTCTTGTAAAGAAAGAACAAAGCTGTAGGGAAATTATAGAAGAAATGTTTACAGAGGCAGAAAAAGCTATTATAAAATTTAAATAAATATACAATTATTTGATATAGATCAAAGGATTTAGGGAGTGAAATTATGAGTAAAATTGCTTTTATTTTTCCAGGACAGGGAGCCCAATATATTGGAATGGGCAAGGAACTATTTGAAAATATAGAGGTTTGCAAAGATATATTTAATATAGCAGATAAAGAACTTGATTTTGAATTGGGTAAACTTTGTTTTGAAGGTACAATTGAAGAGTTAAATATTACAGAGAATACACAACCAGCCATTCTAACTACTAGTATAGCGGCGCTTGTTGCATTAGAAGAACATGGCATAAAATGCGATGTAACTGCGGGACTTAGTCTTGGAGAGTATTCGGCACTTGTTTGTAGTGGAGCTTTGGAGTTCAAAGATGCTGTAAAGCTCGTTAAAAAACGTGGAAAATTTATGCAGGAGGCAGTGCCTGTAGGAATAGGAACTATGGCGGCTATTCTGGGCCTTGAGCCTGATTTAGCTAAAGAAGCTTGTAGTGAAGCTAGCACCTGTGGAATAGTTGAGGTTGCGAACTTAAATTGCCCAGGCCA
>Ga0209125_1001909_pt1 | contig 17685 bp, 19 predicted proteins | sample BarGraIncub1131A_FD_184503 | JGI IMG/M metagenome (GOLD analysis project Ga0209125, IMG submission 184503) | Arctic peat soil microbial communities from Barrow, Alaska - Barrow Graham LP Incubations 11-31A (SPAdes) (version 2) | ecosystem: Environmental > Terrestrial > Soil > Wetlands > Peat...
GACGAGCCGAGTCTCCCGACGTTGGACGTCTCCCATAGACGTACAACTTCTACCCCACACACACAAAAAAAGCGCAGCAGCAACTGCACTTTTTATTTTCCAATAAGATAATTAAATTATAACCACCTTATAAAAATCCATTTTACTAAGGTCTTTTAAACTCAAACATTTCTTTTGTTTTTGTTCCGTGCGTTTCAAAATCTCAACTACACTAACATCACTTGGATTTAATTCCTTTGCTTGAGGTATTTGATCTGGATTTATCAAAATATCCTCCTTTCTAACTTTACTCATTTTTTCTCTTTTTAAATTTATTTTAAATAATTATATTACTTTCTAAATAATATAACAATTCACCCGCCCTACTCCTCATACGAGCACCTAAATGCTTCAAATTTTTTCTCTGATGGATTAAAAATATCAAGTGTAATTTTTCCTTCTATTTTAGCCCCACCCATTTTCATGTATTCATCTACTCTTGAACAATTTTCTTTATTCGGAACATCGTTTGTTTTACGCCAATAAGTTAAAATATTATCTTTTAAATCAAATAATCCCGCTGAATAATTATCAGTAAAAACTTGCTCTTGTTTATCTAAATCATAAATAACAAAATCCCTATTTGTTCCTGTTCCCTCATCAACAATTATTAAATTGTCTTTTATAAATGAAAAATGTTGAGCATAGGATACAGCTGGACCATCACCAATAGGAGTATTCAAAAGTTCAAAATCATTTTTTTCTAACAAATATTTACAATCTATTTTTTGATGTTTATCTTTTTTATATTTTACTAAAATATCATCTCCTGCATTTTCAGTTAAATCAGCTCGAGTTATTACAAAATATTTTGACCTATCATAACAATTATTTCCATTTAATGTAAAATCATTTAAAACTTCTTTACTATTTAATTCTTCCTTAATCCTATTTTCACGATTATTTTTTATACCAAAATATATTCCACCTCCTATAACTAATATTCCAACAATAATTGAAACTATCACTTTTGTTGTAAAAGTTTCATCGCTTTCAACAACTTCTGTATCTTCTATATTTTTCATATGTTATAAAATATGGTTAATAAATACTCACATTTAAATTATATACTTAAATCATATTTTGTCATATTTACACGAAAAATATACCTAAGTCAAAATACGCCTCCAACAATATGCTGGGGGCGTATTAACTGACCAATATTACAGAGTTTTAACCATCTTATTTATCACCACATCCACAATTACAAGTTCCATCTTCTTTAGTATGTTCATGTCCACAAGTTGGACATTTTGTTTCTTCTTCCATAGGAGTATTTAGTTTAATCAAATTAATAATTAACATCCGACCTCTACCTATAATAGTATTACTTTCATATAATTACGCAATACTAATTTATAACTAAAAAGCCCCAAGTAAATTTGGGGCTTTTACGATATGCTTTTAAGATTTTCTCAATAACTTTATAAGCTCATCCATCAATTTTTTTATGGATTCATCGTTATATAAAGAAAGTGTAAAAACTGGCTTTTTAATTTTTAAAAATTCCTTTTTAATTTTTTCAATCTTTTTTTCGTCTTCAATAAGGTCAGTTTTAGTTAAAATAATTACTTCATTTTTTTCTAAAAGTGATTCATCATAAGCACCCAATTCTTTTCGAATATCTTTGTAAACTTGCATTGGCTTTTCGTTTTCAAGTGATACTAGATGCGCAAGCATTTTTGTTCTTTTAATATGTTTTAAAAATTTTATACCAAGGCCTTTTCCACTTGAAGCTCCTTCAATAAGACCTGGAATATCAGCAATAGTAAAACCAAAGAAATCACCCAAGTTTGGGTCTAGAGTTGTAAATTGATAACTACCAATCTTTGCAGAAGCATTAGTAACAGCATTTAAAAGAGATGACTTTCCTGCATTAGGCAATCCAACTAATCCAACATCAGCAAAGAGTTCGAGTTCTATTTTAAAATTACCTTGTTCTCCTACTTTACCTTTTGTCGCTTTTGTTGGAGTTGTATTAATAGAAGTCTTGAATTGTTCATTACCCCATCCTCCAGGACCACCTTTGAGTAATAATTCTTTTTGACCAACTTTATCAAGAGAAACAGAGCCACCACTTTCAATATTTGTGATTATAGACCCAACTGGAAATTCTACCAGTAAATCCTTTCCATCTTTTCCGTGACGACTTCCTCCAGCACCTTCTTCACCATCATATCCAACAAATTGTTTTTTATGCTTATATTTAGAAAGTAAGTTTATATCATTAACCGCAACAGCATAAATACTACCACCACGTCCCCCGTCTCCACCATTTGGACCTCCTTTATCTATAAACTTTTCACGACGCCAGCGAACAACCCCGTCTCCACCGTGGCCTGCTTTTGCATAAAATTTTATTTCATCTATAAACATATAAATATTTTAAAATAGTCTTTGAGAAATACATTGCGGAGGGCGTCGGCCCGAGCATAACAAAAATTTAGTAAAATTTTATGTGCGTATTTCGAGAAGAGCTATTTAAAAATATTTGCTCTTCCTCCATCTAACTTACGCTAATAATGCCTTTTCAGCAAGCTTTATGGCTGATTCTTTAGATAAAGCAACAGTAAGAAAACCACTCTTATGACAAAAAACAATGTCTGAGACTCCAGTAATTTCTTTAAGTTTTGGATCTCCATCTAAATATCCTCTCCAAGATTCAGGAAACATTTTTCTATTTTCCATTGAATCAGGTGACTTACTTATCGCTTCAATCTTCCACATTGTACTGTGACCACTTGGAAAAACAAGATATATAGGCTCTGGAACTCTGGAAAAAGTATCCTGATAAAGATATCTGGGAAAATCATTATCTATAATTATTATCCTTTTATCTGTAGCCTTATTATAAGCTTCCATCATTATATTAATAGCTTCTATGTCAGATTTTGTAACTTCTATTTCTCTCAATAAAAATTGAGATGCTTTTTTTACTTGCTCTTTAAAAATTATATCTATATCTTTATTTTCTTCTTTCCATGTTGGTTTATTATTCATAAAAACAACTGCAGGGCCATAAGGTACAGAACCTCCATATATTGGTCTTGTAAAATCTACACCATTATCAATAGCATCTATATGTTGCACAATTTTCTCATCAATTTTATCTGCAACTTCACGACTTCCACAAATCTGTTCTCCATACTTTTTCCAAACCAAACCAAACGAAGCATATGGTAATCCGTTTTCTCTTATACCTCCTCCACCTCTTTGATGATGGTCAAAAAAATCCTTTTCCGGATCATTCTCACCTCCTACATCATAAATGTAATCACCTTTCTTCATTAATTTTTCATCACGAGTTCGTATTATTTTAATATTTCCATTATTTAGAATTGATAGTGTTGCAGTAGCAAAAAGATCATCGGCGTGAAATGTACCATCGTGAGTAACACATATTTTCTTTTTATTAAAAAATGACATTTAATTAATTTATTTCTTCTATTTCGAATAATTCTATGATGAAAGCAACAATTTTCTCTAAAAAAAAGAATACTATAAAGAATACAAGTATTATACCAAAAAATTTGCGAACATCACGGCTCATAGAAAGTGCGGTTAAACTAAAGAAGAACCCTATCGAAAGCATTGCTATCGCCCAAGTGACAAGTGAGGCTGCTTCAGCTTTAATAAAAGTACGTAAGTTTATTTTTTTGTAGCCAGCATAAACAAGCGCAAACCAGTATATCCCTAGAATTAAGAATCTCGCTAAAAAGAGAGAGAGAAAAGGTTTTTTAATAAAATTGGGTAAAAAATAATTTACTCTATTTTCTGTTTTAATCAAAAATTTATTTTTCGAATGATTTTCTTGTAGATAATAGCCTATACTATATCCTACAACTGATTTAATACTTCCTCCGATGAGAGTCGCAAAAAGAGCTAAAAATATATTAATCGAACCTAAATGTGCAAGAATTCCCGCAATAATAACCATTATTTCCCCTTCCACGATAACACCTAAAACTATGAGCAGATATACTGTGCTCGCATGATTAGATACAAAGTTACTTATAAAATTAATAGTGTGCATAACAACTAGAAATCAAAATGGAATACTTTTTTTAATATCCAGTTAATTACTGAAACAAGTATTGCTCCTACAAAAGCAGCATAAAATGTTGTAACTTTAAATCCAGTAATAAGAGTTCCTAAATACCAAAATAGTGCAGCGTTAACAACAAGAGAAAATAGCCCTAGAGTTAAAAGATTGATGGGTAGAGTCAAAATATTAACAATAGGTTTAATAAACATATTAAATAAAGTTAGACACGCACCTACAATAAGAGAAACCCAAATAGGGTCAACAGATATTCCCGTTATAATTTTAGTTGTTACAAAAACTGCGAGAGATAATAAAATCCAATGTATAATAATTTTCATCCCGTATGAAATTCTTTCATTATTTTTTCAGAAAGAACTATTTAAATTATAATCTAAATCCCGCTATTTCGTACGGGATTCATATCCACACAAAAAAACCTAAATAAATAATCTATCTACAACCTCTTTAACCATAGCTCCATCTGCTTTCCCTTTTAAATCTTTCATTACAGTTGCCATAAACATTCCTTTCTTTGTAAGGTCTTTTATTTCAAGCTCTGCAATTTTTGTTTTTACTACTTCTTCTATCTCAGAAATTTCCATTAATTTTGGAAGATATTCATTTAAAATTGCGAGTTGTGTTGATTCCTCTGCAACCAAATCCATTCTGCCCCCTTTTGTAAACTGTTCGATAGAGTCCTTTCTTTGTTTTGAAAGTTTTGTAATTACAACAAGAGATTCTTCGTCTGAAAGCATTTCTTGTGGTGTTCTACCTTTTGAAACCAATTCGTTAGTAAAGGCAGTGACCAAACCACGCATAACTTCAAGACGAACCTTATCCCCTGCTTTCATACTTTCTTTTATATTATTTTTGATTTGTTCATGTAATGACATATGCGTATATTGTAACATAAAGGTAACATTTATGTAAAAACATTCAACAATTTTAGTTTATTAAAGAATAAAGTTTTAGATATCCGTTCATTGATTTTTCGGTTGAAATTATAGACAACATGTATCGTGCTCTTTCGGAACGGATATCATCTGGTTGGTTTAAAAGATTAGCACTCTTTCTATATGTTAAAAGCCAGAGAGCTGAGCACAATAAGCTATTATTAATTTTACCTTTTAATGATAAATAAGAATCCAAAGTTGATTTACGAATTTCATAATGGATTCCTTCTGAAGTTCCTCTTTCTGGAATTAAGTAAAAAGCAACATCAAAATATTCTGGAATAAGTTCAGGGAATGGATCAAACATTGTAGGATTTTCAGTTGCAAAAAAATGACGAGGGCTAAAATCCATATTCCCAAGGACTGAAAAAGTTGTATTATTTTCTTTTAAAATAATACCCGCATGAAAATCAGCAAGATTTCTCCATTCTGTCTCTGGAAATTCTTTAGATACGACATCAAATTTATTTGAATTAACAAATTCAGTTTCTAAATAATCTTTCAACAAAGGAATAGGACCTATCAGCTCCATGTCTTTCTCTATGAAAGGAAATCCAAATCCAGCACCAGAAACATTTTGTGTTTTATATAAAGCTGTACCCATTATCTGACCAACTTCTTCTATTTTAATGGAATTATCATCTATTTTATTTTTAAGAGTTAAACCATCAAAATAATCCATTATATAATAAGAAGATTGATCTTGATCTCCCTCTTCGTAAATATTAGGAACAGTGACTTCGACTTCTTTCCATTTTTTAAGTGAAATGATTTCAGATTTTAGTATTTTATTTCTACTACTTGTTTTTAATACATATTTTATCCCATTTAATAATAGTAATTTAACAACGATAGAACTTACTCCCTCCTGATAAAACTCAACAGAAATATCATTAAATTTTGATAAAAATGAGGACTGATTAATAACTGAACTAATATAGTTATTAGCATTTAATCTGAACTCCTTATCTTTAACTGAAGCCCAATCTTGAACAGAGCATGTATTTAAAAAGGTAATATTTTTCATACATAAATTATAGCAAATATGTACTAATTTTATTACTTAATTATAGTCAACATTCAAATTTATAACTATTTTATAGATATCTCGTTTCATTTGTTTATGTTAATATGTACATATGAAAAAAATTATATTTTTTGATACTGAAACAACAGGCAATGAACCTAAAAAAGATTTTCTTTGCCAAATAGCTTACAAAACAGACGGAGAAACTTTCTGTGAACTTTACAAACCATCTATTCCTATTCCCCCTGAAGCAAGTGCTATTACCCATATAACAAATAAGATGGTTGCTAATAAGGAAACATTTCAAGAAAGTGCTGGACATAAAAGAATCAAAGAATTATTTGAAGACCCAAACTCTGTTGTTGTTGCACATAATGCAAAATTTGATATTGCTATTATCGCAACTGAGAATATTGCACCCTCCAATTTTATTTGCACTCTCCGTGTTGCTCGTGCGCTCGACAAAGACAACGTAATACCTCAATACAAACTCCAATATCTACGATATTATCTAGATATTGATATTGAAGCCTCTGCTCATGATGCACTGGGTGATGTGCTCGTCCTTGAAAAACTTTATGAGAGGTTGCTTGCAAAAATAATTAAGGAAGATAACATCACAGCAGAACAAGCTATAGATAAAATGATAGATATCTCTTCAAGGCCTTCATTAATGAACTTATTTAATTTTGGAAAACACAATGGAAAAACAGTTGCAGAAGTAGCAAAAATAGATCGCAATTACTTAGACTGGATGTTAACTCAAAAATTACAAAACGCGGAAAATGAAGAAGATTGGATATATACTCTTAATCATTATCTAGGAAAATTATTATAAAATTATGATAAAATAAAAATATGAATTTAATAATAATTATTTTTCTTGGAATACTTATCGCCCTTGTTATAGGATTATTTTTCTATCTCAAAAAAGAACCTGCGGAAAAAGATGATAAATCGACTCAATTACTACTCTCCCAAATAAATGAACTATCTCGTACAATAGATAGTAAGCTTGGTGAGTCACAGAAAGAAATGAACCAGTCGATGCGTTACCAATCAACAGAAACATCTAGAATTATTGCTGATATTACAGAAAAAATAACTCGTTTAGATGAAACAAACAAACAAGTTGTATCTTTTGCAGATCAACTTAAAAATCTGCAAGATATTTTAAAAAATCCAAAACAGCGTGGAGTTCTCGGAGAATACTATTTAGAAACATTATTAAAGAATGTTATGCCCCCAGGAAGTTATCAAATGCAATATGCCTTTCCAGATGGAACAATAGTTGATGCGGCAGTTTTTGTAAAAGATAAAGTTATACCAATCGATTCAAAATTCTCACTCGAAAATTACAATCGTATTTCTGAAACTAACGACAAAGCAGAAAAGGAGCGACTCGAAAAAGTTTTTATTAATGATTTAAAAAATCGTATTGTTGAAACTTCTAAGTATATACAACCCAAAGAAAATACAATGGATTTTGCATTTATGTTTATTCCCCATGAAGCAATTTATTATGATTTACTCGTAAATAAAATTGGTGGAAGTTTTGATGAAACAGATAATCTAATTCAAAGAGCAGCAAGTAAATATAAAGTTATAATTGTTTCTCCTACTTCATTCCTAGCATATTTACAAACAGTGCTTCAAGGATTAAAAGCAATGCAGATAGAAGAAAGCGCAAAAGATATAGTAAAACGAGTTGGAGAACTTGGAAATCACTTAAGAACTTTTGAAGACTTACACCAAAAACTTGGAAATGCTCTTACTACAACTGTAAACCATTTCAATAAATCAAATCACGAATTCAGAAAAATAGATAAAGATGTCATGCGTATTACTGGAGACGCATTAAGTGTAGAGATACTAACTATTGAAAAACCACAAGAAGATAATTAAATTCAAATAATAAAAACCAACTAGGTCTTGCCTAGTCGGTTTTTATATTGTAAATTTTTGATTTTGTGATATTATTTTAAAAAACTTCTTTTCAAAAAAAATATCAAAATTATGGAAAATTACTACCCGAAAATTAGACTCGGAGGCATGGGGGTAAATATCTCCGATTGGCTCCTTGCAAAAACTCTTTCCCTGCTTAATCAAATAGGTACACTATCTGGAACAGCACTTGAGAGAGTTGTCGCGCGTATTCTTCAAAATGGTGATCCTGGTGGACACGTCAGGAGAGCATTATCTCACTTCCCTTTTCCAGAACATGCTGAAAAAGTTTTAAAAGCATATTTTGTAAAAGGTGGAATTAAAAAAGATTCAAATTTTAAAGCAGTTCCATTTTTTTCAATTAATCCTACTCCGCTTTTGATATCTCTGACTGTTTGCGCTAACTACGCTTTTGTTTGGTTAGCAAAAGAAGGACATGAGAATCCTATTAGTATCAATTATTTGGACAAGATATCTTTTCCTCATATTTATGCTATTACGGGAGCAATGCTTGCTGGTGTAGATGAAATATCTATGGGTGCCGGTATCCCTCTTCAAATACCAAAGGTAATTGCTGATATTTATTCCAACAACACAGTTAGTTATACTATTCCTGTTGTAGGTAAAAATATTACTACCTATGAAATGAAATTCAATCCTAAAAGTTTTTTTGGGCAAAATCTAGAAATAAAAAGGAAACCAAAATTCTTACCAATTATTTCATCAAATCTTTTGGCACAAATTTACATAAATAAGCTTCCTCCAGGAAGTATTTATGGTTTTGTAATAGAGGAACCAACTGCAGGTGGACACAATGCTCCTCCCAGAAACAAAGTTGAGTATGGAGCAAAGGATATTGTAAATTATTCTGAGATTGAAAAACTTGGATTACCTTTTTGGATTGGGGGGTCTTTTGCATCACCTGAGAAATTAAAATGGGCATTATCAGTTGGAGCAAAAGGAATTCAAGCTGGTTCAATCTTTGCTCTCTGTAAAGAATCTGGAATGTGGCCAGTATACAGAAAAGAAATCTGTAAACTTGGATTTAATGATGAATTAAAAGTGAGAACTGATATGAGAGTTTCACCTACCAATTATCCTTTTAAGGTCGCAATAGTATCCGGAACTCTTTCTGAAGACTATATATACGAAAATAGAAATCGCGTATGTAGTCAAGGATGCCTTCGTTCTATTTATGAAAAACCAGATGGAAAGATTGGTTACAGATGTTCAGCTGAATCTGAATTCATCTATGAACAAAAGGGGGGTAAAAAAGAAGATACAGTAGGCAGAGCGTGTCTATGTAATGGTCTTCTTTCTGCTTGTGGAGTTGGAGACTCATTTGAATTTCCTATTATCACATTGGGTGATGATTTCAGCTTTTTGAAAAAACTTATGAAAAACGAAAGTGATTCATACAGTGCAAAAGATGCTGTTAATTATCTAATTTCATAATTTGTTATTTTATTTTAACAAAAAAAGACCCCCCGAAATTCGGAGGGCCTTTTTATTTTTTGATTTAAATTTTTATAACAATTACCAACGTGCCAAGCCATTATTACTTCCATAGCCATTGTTGTAATTATAGTTACCGTAACCATTATTGTAACCACCGTTGTTATTATAGTTGTAATTACCGTAACTACCACCATTATTGTAATTATAGTTACCATTGTAATTATAATTTCCATAACTACCACCATTATTATAATTATTACTGTTTATATAACCATTATTGTAATTATTATTATAACCACAAGAAGTATAACAACCATTTCCAGCTATATAAGTATTCCCCGTGTAACCATTATTGTAATTATTACCGCCGCCATAATTATTACCATTATTATTGTAATTACCGTAACCATTATTGTAATTATTATTATAACCACAAGAAGTATAACAATCAGTACCATAATTACCGTTAGCAAGAGCTTTACCTGGTATTAATAAAAGACCAAAACCAATAAATAATAAGGATATTGAAAATAAAAAATATGTTTTTTTCATGTTTTGTATTATATACCTTTTATGTCAATTTGTCAACACCAACCCGAGGCATGTTTCTTATTTGAAATACCCCCTAAATTTAGACAATGATATTAAACATTATTATTGAATATAACTCTTAATTGTTATACAATCATACGATAAGTCTCTTATTATTATAAATATTTTTAGTAAAGTAATTTTATAATTTTCTTAAACTTATGAATCATTAATCTAAAACATTTTCAAGAATTAATTGGTCTACATGGAACTTTTTATTCACAATTTTATAATCTGGCTTGAATCCTCAAAATACATTTTACTTGTCATTGGCACTATTATTGAGGGGCCAATTGTAATGATGATTAGTGGTTTTCTGTTTGGATTAGGCCAATTTAATTTTATTCCAATGTATCTCGCCTTAGTATTGGGAGATTTTATTGCAGATATTCTCTGGTATTGTGTAGGACGATTTGGCACTCGACAAGTATTATATAAATATGGACACTTTATTGGTATTACTCCAGAAATAATAGAAAAAGTGGAAAATCGTTTCAATCAATACCACCAGAAAATATTAATTATCTCTAAGCTTACTATGGGACTTGGATTTGCTTTCATCGTTCTTATTGTGGCTGGTATTTTTAAAGTTCCATTCAAAAATTATGTCATTTTAAATCTTATTGGGGGTTTTATTTGGACTGCATTTGTTGTTGCTATTGGATACTTCTTGGGTAATATATTTCTAATGATTACTGGCCCAATGAAAATTATTTTTGCTATATTTGTACTCATTGCGTTTATATTTGGCTTAAGATATGCTAGTCAATATCTTAAGAAAAAAGAAATTTAAATGGAAAGAAAAAATGAAAGAAAAATTAATATAGCAATGATCTGTGACCCTATAGGAAGTAATAAATCCGGCGTTGTTGTTTCTACTGTACGCTTTGCAAAACTTTTAACTGAACGTGGTCATAAGGTTATTTTTATTGGAGCTCGATCAAAAGAAGACAAAACCCACGGTATTCATGATGGAATAAAAACTTATCGATTTAGAAGTATTCCCATTCCAAAATCATCTGGATGGCATTTAGCTTTTCCTACTGTTAGAGAATTAAAAAAAATATTCAAAGAAGAAAATATTGACATTGTTCATATAATTTTACCAATGTCTTGTTCAATCATGGCCATAAAAGCTGCCCATTCTCTAAATATTAAAATTGTGGCACACTCTCATTCTCAGCCAGAAAATCTATTTATGGATATGCCTAAAGCTATTCAGCCAGCATTAAATAATTTATGGAATTCGTATCTTTCATGGACATATGATAAAGCCGAGTCATTAATTTATCCATCTGAAATGGCCCGTAGTTTATTGGATAAATTAAGTAAAAAAAATCAATCAAGTCATGTCATTAGTAATGGAATAAACACAAAAGACTTTAAACCTACTGCAATCGGGGATTTTTACAAAAAATTTGATATTCCAGAAAACACCATAAAACTACTTTTTGTTGGACGTTTATTTCCAGAAAAATCTGTGGATACTATTATTAAAGCCGTGCCATATATAATTAAAGAAAATCAGAATACACATGTAATGATTGTAGGTGGTGGTCATATGAAAACAAAATTAGAAAAATTAACGCTTGATATTGGAGTAAGTAAATTTGTTAGTTTTCTGGGATTAGTTAGCGAAGAAGATAAAATACTAGCTTATAATGCAAGTGATATATTTATACTTCCCTCGCTGGCAGAGCTTGAAGGAATGGTGGTGCTTGAGGCTATGGCTTGTGGTAAACCAATAATAATATCGGATTCAATAATGAGCGCATCCAGATTTTTTGTGGATAATAATGGGTTTTTATTTGAAACAAAGAACCACAAAGACTTAGCACAAAAGGCAAATAAATTAATTTCTGATTCAAATCTTCGTGACAAAATGGGTAAAGTTAGTTTAGAAAAAAGTAAAGATTATGACATAGAGAATAGTACCGACAGACTTGAAGCAGTTTATTATTTAACATTGAAAAAATAACAATGGAAGAATTTATATTCGACGAGAGAAAATTATATTATCGTAAAAACAAGTTTGAGCTCAACAAACAAACAATAGTTTTTGTTCATGGAGTTTCAGGAAGTTCTTCTGCTTGGTTATTATATGAAAATAAATTTAAAGATAAATATAATATATTATCATATGATTTAAGAGGTCATGGAAAATCTCATCGATATAAAAATTATGAAGATTATAGCATCGAAGAATTTGAAGAAGACCTATATCAATTAGTAAAATTTTTGGGAATCAATAAATTTATTATGGTTAGTCATTCATATGGAACATTCACTGCTCTTGAGTTTATTTCAAGGCATGAAGAATATATTTATGCTTCAATACTTTTAAGCCCAAATTATGACGTAAAAGTAATGCCATCATCAAAACCATTTAACGCTTTACTAAAAATTACCTCTAATTTTAAATTACCTATTTCAGATACAAAAATAAGAAAACATGTTGATTATTCAAAATATCTTAATAAAAAAGATTTTAATATTTTAAGAAATATTGCTGACCTCGACAATACGGGATTACAAATATATTTAATGTGTACAAAACAAGCCTTTAATCTTGATTACAAAAATCTATTAAAAAACATTCATATCCCAGTATTAATAATAAGTGGAAAAAACGATAAAATTTTTCCTAATAAATATGCAGAAGAAATGGCACAACAAATTCCAGGGGCTGAAATATTAACCATCAAAAATACAGATCATATAATAGCGCTTAACAATTTCAAAGAAGTATCTAGTAAAATAGAAGAATTTGTTAATAAAATTGATAATACCATAATGGACAAAAAGGTTTAAAAATTATATATTTATCCTATAATTTATGAGAAAGAAGATATCACAATACAAAGAACTTTTGGTTCATAAACAATTCCTAATCTCATTTGGAGTAGCTTTTATATTTCTAATAGTGAGCTTGTTTGTAAATTTTTACGCAGGAACATATGCAACAGAAAGTGCCAGTAATTCAGTTACCGATATTATTCTTTCAAACATTAGAGTATACGACGTTGATAATTTCTTTATATACGGATCTTTTATATTTGCGCTATGTGCTACTCTTGTGTGTTTATACAAACCAGAAAGAATACCTTTTGTAGTTAAAAGTGTCGCTTTATTTATCATAATTCGATCTATATTTATTTCACTGACTCATCTTGGACCTTTCCCAACACAACTAATAATAGACTCTAAAATAATGAGTAAAACATCGTTTGGGGCTGATTTATTTTTCTCAGGGCACACGGGTATGCCCTTTCTTTTAGCATTAATATTTTGGAAAGACAAATGGACTAGGTATATGTTTTTATCATTTTCTCTAATGTTTGCTATCGTTGTTTTACTTGCTCATCTCCATTATTCAATAGATGTCTTAGCTGCATTCTTCATTACATATACAATTTTTCATATTGCTTTATATCTATTTGGAAAAGATAGAAAAATGTTTCACTATTTTGAAAATATTTAAATTATTCAAAACTATTTTATAAGTTTCATATTCATTATTATATCATATAAATTTTTGTCTTATTTAAAATAACTTGTTAGTATCTACACGATGAGATTTAAAAAGGTTTATTTGAATGTAAAATCTCTGTCCTCTAAGGCTATCAAAAAAAGATATTCCATATAAAAATGTAAATTAAAAAAAATACTTAGTAATAAAAAATCACCTTATAAATAGGGTGATTTTTTATTTGTTGAACAATTAAAAAGATCGTACCGCACGAACAGAAATTGTGTAATCATGGCGATAGCTTGTGTAAAATGGACCACCATTAGTAAAAGTTTCCATCCACGCATAAGATCCGCCATCTTTTGTTGAACTCCAATAGTGATTAATAATAAAACCACCAATAGCTACACGATTTAAATATAATTTATTTAATTCATCCTTTGAGGGTAAATACCAATCACTGAATCCTCCGCCATTATAGTTTTTAGCAAGTTTAGCCGCAATACTAGCTTCAGCACAACCAGCTACTATATCATTAGTATTTTGTTTTCCTGTTCCTAGTATTATACCATTCGCTCCAGTGAATGGTATATCCTGACATCCCCATACAACTGAGTTACTTTGATCGCTTACTGCAGCTATCAAACCATGTTGTACTCCAGCATCATATCCAGGATCACCAGATTGTAAAATATATGCAACTTTACCACCTCCATAACTATCACCAATAGCTAACAATGGTACTCCAGGACTCTCCGTATTCATAAGTGCAAGTCCTGTTCCTACCTCATAGTAACTATTATTATTACCTCCATCTTTGGACATCTTGTTGTCAGTAACAGTGTAAGCATCACTTTCAAGAGTCGTTCCGAGTTCATAAGTAAGATTCTGCTCAGAACAAACATAACGATAAACAAGATCAGTACTCTTTGGATTGGCAGGATCAGCGATGGTGTTTACTGGGTCTACAGGTAATGCGGAGATTGGTGAACCACCAGACATAGATGTGAAATCAATTGGTAACCATCCTGTTCCATCCACTTTACCTAGATTTGCTTTAGTAACTTGTGATGCTCCACCTGTAGTGAAGGTTACACCGTCAAGTGCTTTACCAGTGATAGTACCGGATTCTGTTGGTAGACTGTAGTAGATATGGTCTGAGTCTAATTGCCATGTTGTACCGAATGCTGTTCCCTTACATCCTGTGTTATCTATACCGGCGAACTTTGGGTAAGATGTGTTGGTTAAATAAATAGCAATAGCTTTCTTGAGAGTTGTTAAGTCAGAGATACGTTGTGTGTCACGGGTTTTCTTTAGAGATTCAGCTGGGTTTAATAAAAGTACCGTAGCTACAGAAGTGATAGCTATGATACCGACGACAATGAGGAGTTCGAGGAGAGTGAAACCTTTGTTGTTTGAATTATGTGAGATTGAATTTATAGAATGAGATGAAAAAAATTTCATGTAATTTATTATATCATAGAAAAATAAAAAGATAAACATCAATTAAAAATACAAGTTTGTGATCTGGGATGAAATTCAAATAAAAATATCCCTTTAACAAAAGGGCTATTTTTATTTGCTTACCGTATGGGACGAAATTCGAATAAAATTGGAAAAATCATTAAATAACTAAAAAGACCTAATGGCACGCACTCTAAATTGCGTATTTTTAGAATAAGTTGATTGGTTACCAGAAGTAAGACTTTGTATCCAAACATTTACTGAATCAAATTCAGAGGAACTAGCCCAAAAAGAAGATGGAGCGGCAGCTTCTGTTATATTAATAAATGGAAATTTATAAGTAAATTTTTTAGATTCTACACTATCGATAAATGCAAGAATACCCCAGTTTAAATACAATTTATTTAATTCATCTTTTGATGGCAAATACCAATCATTATATCCATTTATATTAACACCATTAACAAGTTGAGCTGCATTTGCACAACCAGCTGCAATCATATCAATGGTATTTTGACGACCAGTTCCTATAGCAATACCATCAGCTCCAATTATATCTGTTGTAATACAGGATGGTAATGTACCCCAATATGAATTTGTAGATTGATCAACTAATGAAGATATCAAACCATGTTGTACTCCAGCATCATATCCAGGATCCCCAGATTGTAAAATATATGCAACTTTACCACCTCCATAAATATCTCCAACTGATAACACTTGTACTAATGGACTCTCTGTATTCATAAGTGCAAGCCCAGTCCCCGCTTCATAGTAACTATTATTATTACCTCCATCTTTGGACATCTTGTTGTCAGTAACAGTATAAGCATCACTTTCAAGAGTAGTTCCTAACTCATAAGTTAGATTTTGTTCAGAACATACATAACGATAGACTAGATCCGTACTCTTTGGATTAGCAGGGTCAGCGATGGTGTTTACTGGGTCTACAGGTAATGCAGAGATTGGTGAACCACCAGACATAGATGTGAAATCGATAGGTAGCCATCCTGTACCATCTACTTTACCTAAGTTTGCTTTGGATACTTGGGATGCTCCTCCGGTAGTGAAGGTTACTCCATCAAGATTTTTACCAGTGATTGGTGCACCTGATGCATCACTTGGATAACTATAATAGATATGATCTGTATCTAATTGCCATGTTGAACCAAATGCTGTTCCCTTACATCCAGAGTTATCTATACCGGCGAACTTTGGGTAAGATGTGTTGGTTAAATAAATAGCAATAGCTTTTTTGAGAGTTGTTAGGTCTGAAATACGTTGAGTATCACGAGTTTTCTTTAGAGCTTCAGCTGGGTTTAATAAAAGTACCGTAGCTACAGAAGTGATAGCTATGATACCGACGACAATGAGGAGTTCTAAGAGAGTGAAACCTTTATTTGAATTCTGTTTAAAAAAGTTTCGGAAGTGAGAAAAAGATTTTGACATTAAATTATTATATCATATTTGTCAAGATATATGCTTTGTTAACTAATTATTATGTAAGTATCGTTTAGCCCTCTTAATTACTTATCTATATCACAATTTCACGTAAAAAGTAGTTCCTGCGCCTTCTTTTGATTCGAACCAAACTTTTCCGCCAAGCTTATCCACCAGATTTTTGAGCAAATACAATCCCAAACCAGTTCCCGAGGGTTCTTTTTCTTTTATATTGTCAGCACGAAAGAGTTTTGTAAAAATTTTGTTTTTATCTTTTTCTGCAATTCCATAACCATTGTCTTTAATATAAATAGAAATTCCTTCAGTGGTTTTTTCTATTTTAACCTCCACTGTTCCGCCTTCACAGGTATATTTTAAGGCATTACTAATTAAATTCTGAAAAATAACTCTGGCCGTTTTTATTCCAATATTAAGATGAGGAATGTTGTTTCCATATTTTTTGATAACATTGATTTTTTTAGCTAAAATTTGACTTACAAATTCTGCCAATACAGAATCAGATATTTGTAATAAATTAACATCTCCTTTTTCAAAAGCAAAACCGTTGGATTCCATTTTTGTTATATCTAGAAATCCAGAGACTAACTCCGCCATATTTTTGCTACTCTCATTAATTCTTTCTAATACTTCTTTTTGTTTTTCATTTAGTGTACCGTAAGTTTCTTCAAGCAACGTTTCCATATTCCAAGAGATGGCGGTTATCGGGGTTTTTAATTGATGAGAAGCAAGAGAAATAAACTCATCTTTTGTTTTTTCCAGTTCTTTTTCCTTGGTAATATCTCGGAAATTATTAATGGAGCCAATAATCTTTCCTTTCAAAATGATTGGAGCAGCAAAACTAGAAACGGGACAATTTGTGCCGTTCTTTTTTACATAGGAATAATTAGTAGAAACAATGTTCTTTCCCGTAGTAAGTGCAAGATATAATGGACTTTTTTCTTTAGAAACAACCTGTCTTTTCTCATCAATAATCTTTACAAAGTCATTAAAAATTTTATCATTTAATTCATCAAAACGCCAACCCAAAATTTTTTCAGTTGCCTTGCTCATAGCAACAACTCGTCCGTGATTATCAACTGCAATCATGCCATCGCTAATGCTTGAGAGCATCGCTTCATCTTTGGCTTTAGCTTCTAATTCAGCTATTTTTAAAATCTCCAACTTTTTTCTAACAGCTTCTTTTTCTTTAGCGGTTAAGGCAAGTTTACTTGCAGTAATCTCCAACTTTTTTCTA
>Ga0209125_1001910_pt1 | contig 17678 bp, 12 predicted proteins | sample BarGraIncub1131A_FD_184503 | JGI IMG/M metagenome (GOLD analysis project Ga0209125, IMG submission 184503) | Arctic peat soil microbial communities from Barrow, Alaska - Barrow Graham LP Incubations 11-31A (SPAdes) (version 2) | ecosystem: Environmental > Terrestrial > Soil > Wetlands > Peat...
AACCATTCGCCGGGAATAGATCTGCATTACCTCTTCGGCGTCGATTGTGGATTTGTTAATCAAAGATACTGCCACACTGAACGGTTTGGAATAATCTTGTGGGGGCTCTTGAATCGTTGTATCAACACTGGTAATTTCAACATCCGCATAACTAAGGCCATATCCGAAAGGGAACAAAGGCTCGCTGCTTAAATAGCGATAAGTCCTGTCTTTCATTGAATATTCTTCGAATGGCGGAAGTTGATCGTCACTTGCGTAAAAAGTAACGGGGAGTTTACCTGATGGAGAAACATCTCCGAACAGGATCTGAGCAAGGGCTTTTCCTCCAAGCTCTCCAGGATAAAAGAGTTGTACCAAAGCGTCTGATTTTTCGAATTCGTTCTCAAGAATAACGGCACTGCCTGATACATTGACGACAACAATAGGTTTGCCTGTCTGATAAAGCTTTGCTAATAATTCCTTATGTGAGGCTGGTAATTCTAGCGTGCGTTTGTCTCCGCTTGCGTCGGAATTGAATGCATCCCCCTCCTCCCCTTCGAGTTGTGGAGAAAGGCCGACACAGGCGATTACGATATCACTGTGAAGCGCATTGATCACGGCTTCTGTATTATAATGTGGAGCCCAGTCACCAAGCTGGGATTCGGATTTTGTCAGATCGCATCCTTGACTGTATAATACTTTGCCATTATCTTGCAAATAATCTTGAATTCCTTCTAAAATTGTTATGTCATGTAAAGGAAGCCCACTATAATTCCCCAACAAAACATCAATGCTATCTGCATTGGGTCCGCAGACACTTACATTGATATGCTTGTTTCTTAATGGTAAAATACCATTGTTCTTTAATAGAACCGTCGATTTTAGTGCGCCTTCAAGGGTCATCCTCCTGTGTTTATCGCAGGAGACCACGGAATAAGGGATACTGTCATAGACAGTTTCTTGATTCAGCCCCAGACGAACCCTTGCTTCAACTAAACGAAGAACGGACTCGGTGATTTTTTCTTCTGTTATAATCCCACGGTCGTAAGCAATCAATAAACTTTGATATGCAATTCCACAGCATAGGTCACAGCCTGCGTTCACAGCTTGTGCCGCTGCCTCGGCCCGATCAAAGGCTACTCTTCTGTGTTCGTACAAATCGCAGACCGCACCACAATCGGATAGATAATATCCCTTGAAACCCCATTTTTCACGCAGAGTTTTGCGAATCAGCGTATCTGATGTCACACAGGGTTCTCCGTTCACAGCGTTATAGGCACCCATGACAGCCGAGGGGCTGGCATTTTCGCAACAATATTTAAAAGCGTATAGATAGGTCTCGTTCAAATCCTTTTTGTTAACTACACTGTTGAAATTATGACGTTCTGATTCAGGGCCGCTGTGAACGGCGAAATGTTTGAGAGTTGCATCAGTTTTTTTGTGATTTTCATCATTGCCTTGTAATCCTTTAACAAAAGCCTCACCCAGACGACTAGTCAGAAAAGGATCCTCGCCATAAGTCTCATGGCCTCTACCCCATCGCGGGTCGCGAAAAATATTGATGTTTGGGCTCCAAACGGTAAGCCCTTTATAAATTCCATGTTCCCCTTGCTTTTGATATTCATTGTATTTCGCTCTGAACTCATCTGAAATCGCATTGCCTATCTTCTCGAGAAGCTCACAGTCAAACATAGCCGCAAGGGCAATCGCCTGAGGGAAGACTGTTGCTGTGCCAGACCGTCCCACTCCATGTAATCCTTCATTCCACCAGTTGTATGAGGGAAGTCCCAATCGGCTTATCGCCATGGAATCATGTGACATCTGACTTATTTTTTCCTCGATTGTCATTTGAGATACAATTTCTTTTGCTTCTTTTGTATAATCCATTTAATTACTTGTATGATATAGTTAAAGCTAAAATCATACGCTCCTTTTCGAATATTCGATTTTAAAAATTACTTTCCACTTCCTGGAAATGAATTGCGTGGATTTCTTGGAACTGAATTATTATATTATACTATACTATGTTGTATCCAATCGTATCATCTCTGAGAAGATATACAAAACGAAAAAAATGTTGTGGTAAATGCTGTGATGAGACGCCGCAACTTTCTAGCCGTTACGTTGACAAGCACATGGAAATGGTCCTAGACAGAGGCTGCGAGGGAACAGCTGTAAGTTATTATGTAACAATACCAACCTATATCGACCACATCAAACAATATTTTGCCTTTGGAGAATCTGAGTGTAAACATTATCTTGATACGTTTGACCAGCCACCGCCGCCAGATCTGGCATATTTATAAAGTTTAATAATGAGACATTCCGCGAATTATATCAAAATGCATGTTTACCAGACAAAAGAAAACAGGTGACAATAAATTTGATATGCCTTATAATAAAAAGTGAAAACGTTTTCAAAACATTAAAAAACGGGCGTTCGAAATATTATTATTATAGGTTAATAAGACTAGAATGGGATTAACCTTACATTGCTGGAAAATTTATCAAAAAATAAATAATACTCCTTTTCAAAAAGCATTTTTGCAGGCTCCATTTTGCGGATGGGTTATTAGGACAACAACAAAGGAGCGTTTGAGTATTGTTGATTCAGCAATTGATTTTTGCAATTGGTAAAACCTTAATCGATTGCAATCATGGTAGATATAAAAGTAAAAAATATAAATATAAATGCGTACTTTATATGAGTGTGAGTATTAAAAGGGGAACGGACAAAAATGGCAACAATAAAGGATATTTCAAGAGTTACAGGTGCATCTATAGCAAGTGTCTCCAGAGCATTGAGCGGTAGTGAAGCAATTAGTGGTGAAAAAAAAGAGATGATACTCGCGGCTGCTAAGAAATTGGGATATGTGCCCAATCTACTGGCGAGAAGTTTAAAAAACAGTAAAAGCTACACCGTTGGATTAATTATATCGAATATTGACAGTACATTCTATCTGACTATTGCGCGGGTAATCGAAGAAGAATTAAAAAAGCACGGGTATAGATTGTTGTTAGCGTACAGTAATGACAACGGTGAAGATGAAAGAAAAAACATAGAACTTTTTGAAGGCACAAAGGTTGATGGAATAATTTTCACACCAATCTCTTATGAAAACAAAGAACTGATTGAAAGAGTAAAATCAAAGAATATAGCATTGGTTCAACTATTTCGCTGTATGTACAACGAAATAAATTCTGTGGCCGTAGATGATGCGAAGGGTGCTTATTTAGCTACATCATACTTAATAGAAAATGGACACAAACGGATTCTGCTGCTTAACATTGAAAGCCCTTTTGGTTCTAACCGCGCAGATGGATATATTGATGCATATGCAAAATATAAAATACCAATTGACAATGAGTTGATTATTTCATTGCCTAATTCTGAACCAGAGGCAAAAGCAATGATTATGAACTCTATTCGCGAATTATCTCCCAGCGCTGTAATCGCAGGGGTGAATTTTATCGGAAAAGTAACTGTCACATATTGCAAAAAAAATAATATAAATATACCAAATGATATAAGTGTCATTGTTTTCGATGATGTGGAGTGGAACGACATGCTTGATATCACATCCATTTCACAGCCGGTGGAATACATTGGCCTTTCTGCCTGTAGGTTGATAATGGATGATATTGTTGCAAAAAAGCATTTTAATAGAAAAGTGAATATGGTACTGGAACCCAGTCTTATTATTCGAAAATCAGTAAAAAAAACTATCATAAAAGAAATGATTAAAACAGTAGTTTGTCCAGTTGTTTAGACCCCATTTCTATAAATGATGGAATGGATTAAATTCACATAATGTAATGAACCACACAATTCATATCCGGTAGAGTCTCATTCTTGCGAAAAAGTATGCTTAAGTCCCCGAAAATGGATTCACTGCAAACTATAATGAATACGTTTTCGTTGATAATTAAATTAGTCATGATAATTTTAGCAAATTGGTGTAATTAATAATAAATATTTTTGAAAATACTATTGACAATGTATATAAATGAATATAGAATAATCTTGTAAACGTATACAGAATAAATTTTAATTGAAACATACAATAATAAAACAACATACTAGTAAGGCAAACAATCAGAAACTGGAAAACAAACAGAAAGTAAGTAAGAAAGTTAGTAAGTAAGTAAGTAAGTAAGTAAGTCAATCAATTTTCATTTATTATATAAATTAAAATTTGTATTGAAATAGAGCAGGTGCATTGAGAATGAAACCATATCCCGTGACAAAAGTCATGGGTGGTATAAAAAAGAAGGAAGTGTGATTTATGAAAAAACAAAAATGGTTAACCCGGGCAATTCTAGTTCTATTTATTTTTTCCCTTTTCCCCAAAGTTTTTACAATGGGCGAAACACTAAAAACGACTCTCCTTATCACAAATTGTGATACATTGACAGGATTTGTCGCTGTTGATCCAACAATAGATTTGGATTCTGTGGTTAAATCGGATGGAGCCGGCTCGATCGTTATTAATCCAACTGGCGGAGCGGCGGGAGCTTTTGGATTCAAGTACAATATGACAAATGAAATTGACATTACACAATTCACATACCTGGAATTCGACTTGTACATTAAAGATATCGCAGCAATTAAACCACAGTCAAGCGTTTATGCTCCGTTCCGTCTTTTTGACAGCTCCAACAGGGTTGTGATATATGCCATGGACTTTACTGATATGCAACAGGGATGGAATAATATAAAAATCAAATTGTCAGATAAAACAGATGCTGATCCAAATGCGGATTGGACGAAAATGAAATCAATAATATTTAATTATCTGTACTACGAGGGGGATATCAGTGATGATGCAAACCGTCGTGTGACAGAAGGTTTGACAATGAATATTGATGATATTCGTTTAACAAGTTATCAAGCACCAACTAATACAAAAATTGTTACCAACTGTGACGCAGAAACTGGTTTTGTAGCGGTGGATCCAACAATAGAACTGGACACAGCTATCAAGTTTGAAGGAACAGGCTCAATGGCGATTAATCCGACTGGTGGGGCGGCAGGAGCTTTTGGATTCAAATACAATATGACAAATGAAATTGACATTACACAATACACAAATCTGGAATTCGATCTGTATATTAAAGATATTACTGCAGTTAAACCACAGGCAAGCGTTTATGCGCCGTTCCGACTTTTTGACAGCTCCAACAGAGTGGTAATATATGCCATGGACTTTACTGATATGAAACAAGGATGGAATCATATAGTAATCAAACTAGCAGATAAAACGGATGCTGATCCAAACGCTGATTGGACGAAAATGAAATCAATAATATTTAATTATCTGTTTTACGAGGGGGATATCAGCGATGATGCAAACCGCCGTGTGACAGAAGGCTTGACAATGAATTTTGATAACATTATCCTGACAACATATGGGGCGGCCGAGACACCAACTCCCACAGCAATACCAACTAATACAAATCCAACACCAACAGCTACACCTACTGATATAAATTCAGTGCCAACGCTTGCTGAGGATAACGTTCAGACAAGTGATAGCTTTCCAATAGCCATTATTCTATTGTTGGTCGTATCGGTTGCAAGTATGGTTGCTATAAACAAAAGAAAAAAAGGTCAGCAGGAATAAAAGATTTTTAGAAAGAGGCCTCTTTTTATATATAATTCTTATAAAGAGGGGCGTATTTCATATTTTGCAATTCAAAGAATGATTTTGATATTATTTTTTAACAAACACCGCAATATTCAGCAAGACCGATAGAATTCGGAGAAATGGTGATTTCTTATGAAAGTTATAAGTAAAAAGCTAGTGGTATTTTTGGTATTGGCATTGTGTATTTCAATAGTTTCCGCCTGTGCAGCAAAAACACCGAAAATAAGCGTGACAAAAGTGACTATCGCGGGTAACGGTGTTACTGACAATGCTTTAACGATGTTAACAGATGAAACTGTGGAATTAGCGGCAAGTGTGAGCCCAAGCGATGCTACAAATAGGGAAATAACATGGGCTACGAGCAATAGTGCAATTGTCGCTATTACAGATAAGGGTGGATTAACAGCCATAACAGAGGGGTCTGCAAATGTAACAGCAACAGTAGATGGCATTATTGCAACACTTGCTGTAACTGTAGCTAAAGGAGTAGTATTAACATCAATAAAGTTTAAAGACAGTTTGATTTCAGCAAATGTTGGTTCAACAACAAAGCTTGTTTTGAATTTTGAACCAGTGGAAGTCACGAACAGGGATGTTGTTTATACTATATCACCTGATAATGGTTCAGTTGTGGATAAGGTAATTGTAAACTCTCTGGGTAAAGTGCAGATTTTATCTGGTGCCAAAGGTGATACAACATATACCATCACTGCAACTTCGGTAAAATATCCGACAATCGCAACCACATGCCAGATTAAAGTCCTTGAAGTATTATTATCGTCAATAGGGATTACACGTAGTCAAGAAGCGATTGATCTGATTTCAAGTGAGAGTAATCGGATTGAAATCCCAATAGACATTCCCCAAAATGTATATTTTCTAGTTCCGAATTTTATGCCTGTCAATACATCTCAAACCAACATAACATTCACAAGTTCAGATACATCGGTTCTCGACATCAAACAATATGAAAGTCTTTGTGTTTATAGCATAGGTGCGGGAGCTGCAGTTGGCAAGACAGTAAATATAACGGTTAAGGGAGAAAACGGTAAAAGCACTGTACTGTATTTAAAAATCGGAGAGGCTAAAAAATACATTGCAAATGAATTATCAGTTGAATACTTAAAGAGTCTTGGTGTCGACAAGAGAATATTCTGGAATATTGAAGCAGACACAAGCAATGGAAATTATGATACTGCAGGAGATGCGCAATTATCACAGGGAATTTGGAGAGGAACAAAAAGCGCGACTACTTATGGCGGAGTTAACCCATGGGATGGTGTCTGGGGAATTATTTTTGATCAATGGGATAATCCTTTTTTGGATAATGAGTTACCAAACCAATACATGTACAACAAAGTTCAACTGACGGATAAAGCGAATATAATTGAGTTCAGGATCAGATCACAAACAACCGCCTCAACATCAATACGAGGCAAAGTTAGAATACAAGTTTTAGAGCCAGATGGCAAGGGTGGTTATTTGGCACCTGTAGTTCTAAAGAAAACAAAAGGTATCGGCACTGCTGATGCCAACGGATGGATTGTGATAAGCAATTGCACAGTTCAAGATTACGAAGCGATGCTAGATTTTTTCTATTTTGACATTTCAGCATATAAAAGCAAAGAGGTGGTTTTCCTTTTTGAGGTAGACGATATGAGGGATGACGGACTAGCCGACGGCAAGATGGATTCAATGTTATGTGACAGAATTTGTTTCCTCGGTGCTGAAATACAAGAAACGATGAAAGATAGAACAAAGAAATAATAAATTCGGAGGTTATATATGAAAAGAAAAATTATATTGATATTTGTATTATTTACTGTGAGCGTGTTTTTATTCTCCTCATGCTCAAAAGGTGCTAGTAAATCAGAAAGCTCTTCGGTAGATGAGTCGACAGCTATTTCGGAGGAGAGCTCGGATGCGTCCTCTGAAGAATCGTATGAGGAAACATCTAATTCAGGTGATGAGTCAGTAACATTATCAACTTCTCCAAGTTCATCTGTTAAATCAACTCCTTCCAGTAAAACCAGTTCAATAACACAGTCAAGTCAGGTTATTTCAGGTGTTGACAATATCCTAGTGAATACGTTAAACGCAACACAACTTGATGCAATAAAAAAAGAAACAAACACTATGAGATGGGATATCGCATGGGCACCAACTCCAATAGAAGAATTTTTTGATTTTGACAACAATGCATCTCCGGCAACTCCAATCTGGAAAGGTATAAAAACCGGCACAAGTGTCTTTGAAAATGGCGATTGGGGACTTATAATGCAAGCTTTCAAGGATGTGAACAATGATAACCCAGCTTTATTAATCTATAACAAGACAGATATTCCAGCAAGTGCGAAAGAATTCCAAGCAATTGTACGCTCCAATCCATTATCTGATTTGCTTTCCGGCAAAGGGGCTTTTCGCATAAACGTTGCGTATAAAGTCAATGGCAAATATGTTGTTGAAAATCTTAAAGTGATTTTTTCAGATAATCAAAAAGCGCAAACCTCTGCAGATTTCAAACAAGGCGCAAATGGATACATAACCTTTGAGGCCCCTCCTAAATCTGACAAAAGTGATGCCTTTCAATTTGACATATCTAAAATATTAGGGAAGAAAGATGTGGTTTTCTTTTTTGAAGTAAATGACAGACTTGATACTTTAGGAGCTGGCGGAGTGAATCTTCCAGACCGTGTTATCATTGCAGCAATGAGGTTCATATTTTAATATGAATAAAATATTTTACAAACCAAATGACGCATGGGCAGCGGATTTTATACCCTTTTATAAAGATGGTGTTTTTCATTTGTTTTACTTGAAAGATTGGCGCAATCCAGAGGCTTTCGGGGAGGGTACCCCTTGGTATAAAATTTCTACAACCGATTTTGTCAATTATAAGGAACATGGGGAAATGCTTGCAAGAGGAACCTCTTTAGAGCAGGATCAATATGTTTTTACAGGAAGCGTTATTGAGGCAGATGGAAAATATCACATTTTCTATACTGGACATAATCATAACTTTTACTCGAATGCAGATAACAAAATCCCCGGACAAGCGATTATGCATGCGATAAGTGATGACCTTGAGAATTGGACGAAAATACCAGGGGATACTTTTTTTGCATTGTCTGACGAATATGAGGTTCATGACTGGAGAGACCCATTTGTTTTTTATAATGAAGATGAAGGCGAATATTACATGATTTTAGCAGCCCGCAAAAAAGATCGCCATAAGTTGCTTAGCGGATGCACTGCCTTGTGTGTTTCAAAGGATTTAGAAAAATGGGAACTTAGAGAACCCTTTTGGGATCCTCATTTATATTACACTCATGAATGTCCGGATTTGTTTAAAATGGGAGATTGGTGGTATCAGGTTTTTTCAGAGTTTTCAGATTGCCATGTCACGCGCTATCGTATGTCCAATTCGTTAAATGGCCCCTGGTTATCACCAAAGGACGATATGTTTGACGGGCGTGCCTACTATGCGGCAAAAACTGCTTCTGATGGCGATAAGCGTTATATATTTGGATGGAATCCAACAAAAGAAAACAATAAAGACAAAGGTTTGTGGCAATGGGGGGGAAGTTTGGTTGTCCATGAGATATATCAAAGCCTTGATGGTACCTTAAATACGAGAATTCCCAAAACTGTGGATGATACTTTCGTAAACCCTGTGGGAATATGCTTCCACTCCTTATATAATAACTCAATAAAAAATGATAATATAAATCTTTCGGCGATAAGTGGAACACAGATAATGGTTTGCGATGATGTTTTACCGGACACATATAAACTAGAGGCAACATTCAAAATTAGTGAGAACACATCAAAGTGCGGAATCTTGCTTAATTACTCCGAGGCTGAGGATGGAGGGTATATTTACTTGTTTGAAACAAGTAAACAGCGGGTCGTTTTTGAATATTGGCCTAATTTTCCTCAGTATCGATATAATGGGATATGCTGTGAAAGACCATTTTCGCTGAAGGCAAATGTAGAGCATAAACTCAAAATAATCGTTGAGAACGAAATATGTGTTTTGTATTTAGATGATAAAATTGCTCTGGGTGCGAGAATGTGTGATAGAACCAATGGCAAGTTTGCTTTATTGGTATGCGATGGAGCTGTTGAGTTTTCTAATATTACAATCAGCCAATTGGACAAAAAAGAAAACAAGTAAATTGTCTATTTCCGTTATGCAATGTTATATAATAGGTGGGAGGAAACTAAAAATATGAAAAAATTCTTAAAAGTAGCGTGTAATATTTTGGCAATTTCTTTGATTACCAGCTTATTGCTAAGTAGTTGCGGAAACGATGCACCACTTACATATAACGGGAATTATTCAGAGGTGTTAAATAAAAATCCAGAAAAATCCTTGAGGATTACTGGTGCTTGGACCAAAACCGGATTTGCCAATCATTTTCATGGAGGCGGCGATCCAGGGCCAATGGTTATTTTCGGACTGGAAGGCCTTGTCCAATATGTTAGGACAACAAAAGAGTTTTATTATCAACTCGCGGATAGCATAACACATAATAAAGATGGAACTACAATTGTTAAAATACGAGAGAATGCCAAATGGCAAAATGGAGATCCATTTTATGCAATTGACATACTATCTTATTATGTTTTGAACACAACAGACATGACTCGTTATGTATATAACATGGAAGTTGTTGATGATAATAATAATGGTCGTATTGATGATGACAAAACTTTAAAAATCACCTGGAAGCCTTGGAGAATGCCAACCGATTATTGTAAAACAATGCTGATGTCCCTTGATACAAAGACTGGCTCGGTTCAATATAAAGAATTTAAGGTTTACATTGATTACCTTTTGAATCTTGTTGACAGCCTTCCAACCCGTGTAACTGAGGACAATGATGTTGGTGAGACACGATTTGGCAAGGTTATGGGAAACAAGGCGCAGTTATTATATGACAAGTATAATGAATTCAGAGCACATAAAACCAGTTGGTATGTGGCAACTGGCCCCTATAAGCTGGAATCGTACAACGAAAATCAAATGGTTCTTGTTAAAAATCCTTATTATTATAATGCTGACAAAGTCGGATTTGATAGAATTGAATGTAAACAATACTCTAACGGCAATCAAATGTATTCAGATCTGTCATCAGGAAAACTTGATTATATAGATGGCGTTCTTCCAATTGATATAAACAAATCTATACTAAAATCCAATCCTAACATGGTTAGCTACAAGTTTTATGATCAAGGTACCATCGGATTATACTACGATTTAGAAAAGCCGATTTGGAATAACGATAAAGTAAGGGAAGCATTCCAATATTTGTTTAATAGAGATGAAATGCGCAAAGCTGGAAATCCTTACGGAATAACATCTTGGAAGCCCATGATGGTTATGTCACCAGTTGAAGCTGAGCAGTACCTTGATGTCAATGTCTATAACCAGATAAAAAATTATAGCTTTGATCAGGCAAAGGCCACGGAACTTTTGGAGCAGGTTGGTTGGAAAAAGAAATCGGGAAAATGGTATAATGAAAAAGACGAGCAAGTAAAATTAACAATAGGTTATCAGGATGGCATGTCAAAACCAGCTCAAGCTGCAAAAGCAGAACTTGATAAATTCGGGATAGAGACAATTATTAAAAATGGAGGAGACTGGACAACATGGTTCGGCACTGCAAAGCTTAAAGATAGCATCTATGACTGCACAGTAGCTTTTACTGAGCTCAATACATACGGAACCCACCCGGGTGGATCCATGAAACATTTTTTTGACACTCTTCAAGCGCACGTTCTTCACCTTCCTTTAGATGATATGGGAACACCCAATGATCCTGGTGACGATGTTTTTGCAATTGAAGTAGATTCACTCAATAATACTGGCAAGGTTAAAATAATGGATATGTATAGAGAAATTTATACTTATGATGATCAACAGCTGAAAGATGCCACAGGAGCAATAGTTCTGGGATTTTCAAAGCTTAATTACGGCGTTCAGTTTTACGAAAATGTGACAGGTTCATATTTTGATGTTTCAAGAGTGGGTGGACTTCCACTTGCCAGCCGCTTTGCAACAGATAGAGACATTAAATATATTCCCAAACCCAGCGATGATGACTTTGTCGCAGTCGCAAAATTGAATGTTAACTTTACTCAATCAGGTCCTTATGCAAACAATGAAATATTTCCAAGACCATAGAACAATTATTTTAGGGGAATAACTTAATGAATAAGAAAACGAAAACAATTTTTAGCAAGATATGGAATATTACGATTCAAATATTGTTTAAATTCAGGTTTTTGTGGCCGAGAATCGCCGTGGCCATGATTACCCTTTCTCTTTCAATATTTTTGATATTTCTCCTGATAAGATCCATACCTGGGAATATCATTGATGATTTTGCGATAAAACTAGTTGAACAAAGGCGAATCACAATGGCCGAAGCACGCATTCTCGCTGTACAGATTTTGGGATACAATCCTGATGAATCTCCTTTTATACAGTTTGCTTCCTACATATCAAATCTGTTTCATGGTAATTTAGGCCGCTCAATGTCAAATCCACTACTTTCAGTTAACGATGTTATCAGGAAGAACTTGCCATGGACATTATTTGTTTCAACAATTTCACTTGTAATTAGCTTTTTAATAGGTTCATTTTTAGGATCAAATGCAATATGGAAAAAAAGCAAGGTATTTAGAACGTCTGTGACTGGATATACGGTTTTATCAAGCTCCATGCCAGACTTTATTTTAGGCATTTTACTGCTTTATGTGTTTTCTTATGTTTTTAAAATATTTCCAACGCAAAATGCTTATAATTTATACTTTTCCACGCCGGGTTTTAATTTTAAATTTTTTATAGATTGCATTTATCATGCGGCGTTGCCAATAATATCCTATTCTCTAATACAAACGGGAAACTGGGCGCTTATGATGAGAGGCAGTTGTATCAGTGTTCTTGGCGATGATTATATATATGCCGCAAAAGCAAGAGGTATTCCAAGCAATATAATTGCCAGTAAATATTTAAGACGAAACGCTTTATTGCCGCTTATCACTTCTCTGGCAATATCTTTTGCAGCATTGTTCGGGGGGTCGCCATTGATGGAGAATATTTTTAATTATCCAGGAATCGGTCAGCAATTTGCAATGGCAATCGGCCAGAAAGAGTATTTTATGATTGTAGGTATTCTTTTCTTCACCAGTTCATTGATTATTTTTGTAAATCTTATTGCAGATTCAATTTATTCGATTGTCGATCCGAGAGTTAGAAGGAATGTTTGATAGAAGTGATATCCAGCTATTAAGACCTCATTTCTATAGGTGGGGGATTAGATTAGATTCATGGTTGTTTGAACCACTCCCTTCAGGTGGAGTAGGGTCTCGTTCTTAAAAAAAGGTATTGAGTCCCCGAAAATAGGTTTACTAACATCAAGAAATGGTGGTTTATATTATGAAATGGCTTAAACAAATCAGCAAATTTCTCCATTTGATTTTTTCAAATACAAAATCCGCCATCGGATTCTCAGTTATATTGTTTTTTATAGCACTTGCCATATTAGGACCGCTATTTTTTACTTATGATGGTATGACACTCGGAGCTAGCCAGTTTCTTCCACCAAGTGGAGATCATTGGCTTGGTACGGATTATTTGGGACGTGATGTTCTCCAGATGCTGATTAATGGAACTGGAGATGTACTTGCGATTGCTTTTTTGACAGGAGTGATAACAGTTGTTATCGGGACAATACTTGGAATCCTTTCCGCATATATCGGTGGATGGTTTGACAAGATTATTCAAATGATCACCAACCTGTTTTTAACTATTCCGAGCTTTCCGATTTTAATGGTTTTAGCCACAATTATAACAATTAATAATAATTTTGTATTTGCACTGATTTTAAGCTTGTGGGGCTGGGCCGGACTTTGTCGAGCAGTCAGAGCACAAATAGTGTCACTCAAGGAAAGAGACTTTATACAGATTTGCAAAGTCATGAATATGTCCAAGACGCACATTGTGAGCAAGGAATTGCTTCCTAATATCGCATCTTATATCCTTATTAATTTTATTATGATTATGCGTAGTGCGATAACTGGCAGTGTGGGACTTATGATGCTTGGTGTCGCGGCTTTTGAACCGTCGAACTGGGGAGCTATGATTTTTGATATTATGAATCAAGGAACCTTCTATATAGAATCAGCGCGGGCTTATCTCATATCTCCAATAGCATTTATAGTAATATTTCAATTCGGTATAATTATGCTGGCAAATGGTCTGGATGAGAAACTGAATCCACGACTTATAAAAAATTAGATGGGCGAAATGAATTTAGAGGGACGATATGAATAACGGTGAAAAAACAGACTGCATTGCGGAATTCAAGGATATAGTAATTGAATACAAAATGAAAAATTATTCCATAAGAGCAGTAAATCGAATGAGCTTAAAAATCAAAAGAGGTAAAATAACAGCACTTGTCGGAGAAAGTGGCAGCGGCAAAACAACTGTGGCGACAGCTCTTTTAAACTGCTTGTCTGTTCCGGGCGTGGTGACTGCTGGCGAGGCGATTTTTTATGGCGGAGACGAACCGATAGATATTATCAAGTTAAACGATGAGGACATCAATGCTTTTAGATGGAAAGAAGTTTCGATGGTGTTTCAAGGCGCACAAAGCTCGTTAAATCCAATAATGAATATATTTGAACAATTTTATGAAACAATGCGTGTTCACAACAAGACTATAACAAAGCAAAAAGCCATTGAAACAGCACGATACTATCTGGATTTTGTAAATTTAGACGCTGATAGGATAATGGAATCCTACCCACATGAGCTTTCGGGAGGAATGAAACAGCGCGTTATGATAGCCTTTAGTTTACTCCTGGAGCCAAAACTTATAATATTAGACGAACCGACAACTGCGCTTGATGTTATAACACAGGATTTTATATTCAGATTACTAAAAAAAATAAATCTAGAAAAAGGAATCTCCATGCTTCTATTAACACATGACATTTCGGTCGTAGCAAAATATGCGGATTATATGGGTGTGATGTATGGTGGAAGTTTGATGGAATATGCTTGTGTTGAAGATGTTTTTGGCAAAAAATTGCATCCCTACACTGACGGACTAATGGCTGCGACACCATCACTTTATAAAGACATTGAAGATATGCACCCCATTGAGGGATCTCCTCCAAATATGCTTGACATACCGTCTGGTTGTGTATTTCATCCGCGTTGTAAAAGGTGCATGGAAATTTGCAAAACCATAGAACCCGAAATAGTAACAAATGCAACAGGCCATATTGTGAAATGCCATTTATATTCCGAGTTGAAGGAGGTTATTAATGAGTAGTTTAATGGAGCTTAAAAATGTGTCTATGACTTTCTATAAAAAGGGGAAATTTTTAGAAAAAGAAAAAGAAATAAAAGTTTTACGCAACATAAACTTAAGCGTTGAGGAATCGGAAATCATGGTTATTGTTGGTGAAAGCGGTTGTGGAAAAACAACGATTGGCAGAATTATAACTGGATTGTTAAAGCCCACTAAAGGCGAGCTTCTTTTTAACGGCAATAATATATATAAACTATTTAATAACGAGCAAAATGATTTTCGCAACAATGTACAGTTTATACAACAGGATTCCTATGCGGCATTAAATCCCGCAAGGACAATTTATCAATCACTAAGCGCTCCAATTAAAACAAAAAATAAGAAAATGTCCCAAAAAAATATAAATGAGCGTATTAATGAGATAATGCAACTTGTTGGATTGGTTCCGGCAGAACAATTTTTATATAAATTTCCCCATCAGCTCAGTGGTGGACAGAGACAGCGTATTTTAATGGCAAGAGCCATTACTCTTGATCCCAAATTGATTGTTGCAGATGAGCCGGTATCAATGATAGATGTTTCTTTGCGACTGTCTATACTTAACTTGATGTCTGATCTTAATCGCAAGCTCAAGATTTCATTTGTCTATATCACACATGACCTGGCAACTGCGAGATACATAGCGCACAATGGTAAAATTGCCGTAATGTATCTTGGTGAAATCATGGAAACCGGCAGTGTCAAGGATTTAATTACAAGCCCTTCGCATCCATATACTCAAGCCCTGTTTGCCGCAGTACCCATACCCGATCCATTGATTGCAAAACAACAAAAAAAACTGCCAATTAAAAGTATGGATGTCGGAGATTTATTCAATCGTAGTGAAGGATGCCCATTTTTCCCAAGATGCCCATATGCGGAGGAAAAGTGCGAAAATTCTATTATTGAGTATGTTGATGTGAATAATGTAATGGTAAGATGCTGTAATTTGGAGAGGGTGCCAAAATGGGAACAGGTAAGGTAGGGTTTTTATTCAGATTATCAATGGTTTTATTTCTAATATGTCTGATAAATCTATTATTTTTAGATGCAGGACAACCTGAGTTTTATATTATTATAATCACAATTATTATAAATGCGATTGTGATTATCGCATCATTTATATACCTGCTGAAAAAACGCGATAAATAAAATGTTAAAAACACGGAGGAAACAAATGAAAAAATTACATATGATAAGAAACACATTGATAATTCTAACAGTAGCATTTCTAGTTGCTACATTCGAGACATCCTGTATGACTGTTACATCGGAGGAGACGAATTTGCCAAATATTATTAATACCACATTTGAAACAGAAGAAATTGTTGTAGCTGATGTTATCGCTAAATCACCTATATATGCTGTTGATTCCACGGGGTCTTCCGATTCGACCCAAGGGATTACCAAGGCTCTTGCGGATTGTTTCGCCTTGGGAGGAGGCACCGTCTATCTTCCGAAAGGCAAATACAAAATCACAAAAAATATCACAATTCCTCCTTTCACAGCAATCAGAGGGGACTATAACGATCCAGACAAGGCTGGCTTTAATGGTGATTATGGTACAGTAATACTTGCAGACCCTGAAGTTTCAGAGAAAAGTTTTCCTGGCTTATTTACCATAGGAGGATCTTCAGCAGTGATAGGGCTAACTATATATTATCCGAAACAAACAACAAGTGGTGTTAAGCCGTATCCATACACTTTTGAAATTCCAAGTTTTGCAAGTGTATTGGGACATGCCAACCATATGGCTCCTACAATCAGGAATATAACCATGATAAATGCATATAAGGGTATCTGTGCAAGTATAACAACAAAAGGTGGGTTGGTCTCCGGAGCAAATGAAATGATCCACCTCGAAAATATCAAGGGTACAGTCCTTTTTAAGGGCGCCGAGTTATATAATTCTTCGGAATATGGAGTTGTTCGTAATATTACATTTAACAACAACTATTGGGCAAATGCCGCGAGCTATTTCAGTCCGCCATCAAAAGCTAGTATAGACGCATTTACAGCCGTATATGGACTGGGTATGCAACTTGGTGATTTAGAATGGGTGCAATTTTCAAACATTACAATCGCTGATTATAAAATCGGTATTCGTATGTTTGACGGACTGCGACGGCTCATAAAAGGACAGCCTGCAATCTATTTTATAGGTCAGTTTTATAAACTTAATATAACAAACACCACAACAGCCGTCCGGGTTGACAATATGTTTCCTAACTTCGGGATTACCTTCGCCGAAAGTTTTTTGCAAGGATCTCTATTTTCGATACGAAATGAGGATGGCACGAATTCTTTAATTAAACTAATAGGTACAAAGTTAAAAGGAGATACTAACGGAATCAGGATATCCAATAGCGGTGGGGAGGATGCATATGCAGAAATGAAAGCATCAAAAACCCTGCCAGACAATACGATACAATTAGAACCAAACCCACCCAAGCGTTTATATAATGCAGTTGTAAAATATGGCGCGGATAAAACAGGTAAAAGCGACAGTTCAAAAGCAATACAAGATGCACTCGATGCTGCAAAAGCTGAAGGTGGCGGTATAGTTTATCTTCCTGCTGGTTTCTATAAAGTGACTAAGGCGCTAAACGTTTATTCAAATACGGAGTTACGTGGTAGCGCAGCGTCAGCTACTCGCGATGAAATCACAATGAGCAAGGGG
>Ga0209125_1001911_pt1 | contig 17673 bp, 15 predicted proteins | sample BarGraIncub1131A_FD_184503 | JGI IMG/M metagenome (GOLD analysis project Ga0209125, IMG submission 184503) | Arctic peat soil microbial communities from Barrow, Alaska - Barrow Graham LP Incubations 11-31A (SPAdes) (version 2) | ecosystem: Environmental > Terrestrial > Soil > Wetlands > Peat...
CCGCTTTAGCAGCTCCAGTTGTAGTTGGAATCATTGATAGAGTAGCTGCTCTTGCACGTCTCATATCATTGTGTGGAGCATCTAATAATCTTTGATCTCCAGTATATGAATGAATTGTAGTCATTAACCCTTTAACAATTCCAAATTCACTATCTAAAATTTTAGCAAATGGTGCTAAACAGTTTGTTGTACAAGATGCATTAGATATTACATTATGTTTTATAGTATCATACTTTTCTTCATTTACTCCCATAACTATTGTTATATCTTCATTTTTTGCTGGTGCAGATATAAGAACTTTTTTAACACTTACACCTAAATGCGCCTTAGCTTTATCAGCATCTGTAAAGAATCCTGTTGATTCTAAAACTATTTCTACTCCAAGTGAACTCCAATCAATATTTTTTGGTTCTCTTTCTGCAATTATCTTTATTTCATTTCCATTAACTACTATTGAATTTTCTTTAGCTTCCACAGTTCCGTTAAATCTTCCATAAAGTGAATCATATTTCAAAAGATGTGCCAATGTAGCTGCATCTGTTAAATCATTTATTCCTACAACTTGTAATTCTGTAGCATAGTTTGCCACTAATGCTTTAAATACGTTTCTTCCTATTCTTCCAAACCCATTAATACCTACTTTTATCATATTGACAAAACCTCCTAGAATTTTTTAACTAATTGTATGTAAATATATAATTTTCTTCTTTAGTAAAATCATTATATAGTTTACTCTCTTTTCTCTAAAATATTAATAATTTCTGCTGCAGCTGATTGATCAATTATCAAAACAGAACTTGCCCTGTTAATTTCAGTGGCAATGATGGCTCTTGCTTTATTTTTTCCAGCAGCAACCGCAATAAGTATTTTATTTTTAACATCATCATTCTTAACCACAACAGTAGGGGTATAATAAACTATTTTGCCTAATTCATCATAATATTGACCAAATGCCTCTCCTACTGCTCCGAGTCCTTCAAGCACTTTTATCTCCTTTTCAGGTAATCCTCTTTTTAAAGCCATATCCTTCGCTATACCTATTCCATAAATAAGAATCTGAGCGTTTTGAACTTTATCTATTATGCTTTTTATGCTTTTTTCATTTAATATAGTTTTAAGTGCAGCATTACTTAAATTATCAGGTACGTGCAGTAATTCGTAATTCCCACCAACTTTTTCAGCAAGCCTCGCCACCAATGTATTAGCTTGAATTTCTACATTCCTCGCCATACCACCTCTGGCAGGGAGAACAAGAATATTATTATATTTATTGTTCTTGGGGAAACTATCTACGACTTCCTTAACTGTTGTTCCTCCCGTTAATGCAATTATGCTATTATCACTAATAGCTTCCATAGCATAATTGGCCGCAGCTTTTCCAAGTTCTTTAAGAACACTTTTGTCAATTCCTACATTTCCGGGAACAACTATAACTTGTTTCAGCTTCAAATGTTTTTCAATAAATTCCTCAAATTTAGACAACCCTTTTATTTCATGAATGAAACTTTTTAGCTGATTTATAATTTCTTCACCCTCAGTTGTTATAAACATACCCATTGCATTAACTTCTATCAAATTTTGAGACTTTAAAAAATTTATTTCATTTCTCACTATCCTCTCGCTTATACACATATGGTCTGCTAAAATTCTACGTCCTATAGGTTGATTATAAAATATGGTTTTCAATATATCGTATCTTTTTCCAAGAAGATCTATTAATTCAGGCACTATTTTTTGTTGTATCTTTAATATATTATCCACTTGAACACCTTTCCGGACTTTTTATGTCCCGTCATATATTTTTTGTTCCCACTTACATTATAGTTGAAATACTAACTTTTTTAAATTAGTATTCGCAAAAAATATGTTAACATTCTGTAAACAGCTCATTTAAATGTATAAATATCTTTAAAATCTTTTTCTTTTACTTGAACTTTTAATCCCAAGTTCTTCTCTATATTTTGCTACAGTTCTTCTAGATATATTCATCCCTTCAATATTTAATCGATTACAAATAATTTGGTCAGATATTGGTTTTTTTTGATCTTCATTATCCACCATTTCCTTAATAAATTTTTTAATATTAATTGTAGATATATCCTCGCCACCAACGCCAGACGCAATTCCATTGGTAAAAAAGTCTTTAATCTTAATAACTTTACCATTATTTATACTAACATATTTTTCTCGAATTGCACGACTTATGGTAGATTCATGCATTTCTAGATTGTCAGCAATTTTTTTAAGTGTCATTGGTTTCAAATGTTCTATGCCAATATCAAAATATTCCTTTTGCACCTCTAAAATTTCTTCTAAAACCCTATGAACAGTATTTTTCCTTTGTTCAATACTTTTAATTAGAAACATTGCGCTATTAAGTTTTTCTTTTACGTATTCTACAGCTTCTGCGTCTTTTTCAGTTTTAATAATTTCCTTATATAAACTATTTATATTCAATTTAGGGAGCACGTCTTCATTCATAGAAATAAAATATTGATCATCAATCTTATTAATATAAGCATCCGGAACAATATATTTAACCGTCTCACCAGTATAAAATCCTCTCGACGGCTTAGGCTCTAAATTTTTTATTATATCTCCATACTTTTGAACCTCACTGATTTTAACTTTCAGTTCTTTAGCTATATCATTATATTTATTTTCAGCTAATAGTTCTAAATAATCATCAATGATTTTATATATATTTTCATCATCTATTCCCAAATTATTTAATTGAATTGTTAAACATTCTCTTAAATTTCTAGCCCCGATTCCTTCTGGCTCTAAAGATTGAAAAATTTCAAGTGCGATTTCCGCCTTTTCATTTGCTATACCCAGTTCCTTGCATATATCAGATAAATCTGCCGCTAAGTACCCTTTAGCATCTAAATTTTCCGCCATATATTTGCATATATCGAGGATTTCCTTTTTATCAGTACGTTCACCTATTTGTTCCTTAAGATAATCTTTAAGTGATTTCTCCTCTGCAATATAATAAAAAGGAGATACATCTTCATTATCATTTTTTGAAGCATAATTTTTTACTTTATAATCGTCCTTCTCAAGATATTTAATTATTTGTTTATAATCGTTAGTATCATTGTTATTACTTTTGTGATTTTGCAAATCTTTTTCCTCAAGAACTGGATTCTCTTGCATCTCTTTATTTACGAATTGACCCAGCTCATATGCTGACATTTGAAGAAGTTTAACAGACATTTGCATCTCTTGCGTCATTATTAATTTTTGTTCTTGAACCAAATTTAAGCCAAAATTAATATTCATTTTATCCATCACCTCATCATAAGTCATATTATAATATTATAGCATAGCACAGCTATATTATGCATTAAGCTAATTTATAATATAAAGAAACTCAGCATATAAACTTCTACCTTTATAAAAAAAAATTTTAAAAGGCGATAGAGTAAATAAGCTGAGATTTAATGTTTTAAATTATTATCTTGATCCTTTTTCATAAGGTTTACCACTAGAAAGTGGTCCTGTTGTTTTTCCGACAAATCCTGCAAGTGCAACCATGGTGAGCACATATGGAATAACATCGTAGACCTCTGTAGGTAAATTCCAGCTAAGTCCCTGTGCAAATATATTAAACGCACTACCAAAGGCAAATAATAAACTAGCGCCAAGTGCTCCAAACGGATTCCAATTTCCGAAGATAACAGCCGCTAGAGCAATAAAACCACGTCCTGCCACCATTCCCTCCCTGTAAAGTGGTGTTATTCCAAGAGACAATGCAGCTCCACCAAGACCTGCAAGCATTCCTGATAAAATAACACATAAATATCTTATCTTATAGACGCTTATCCCTAAAGTATCTGCTGCCTTTGGATGTTCTCCTACCGCTCTAATTCGAAGTCCCAAAGGTGTTTTATATATTACATAATGTGACACGATGACTAAAATAATTGCGAGTATTACAAACCAATTTAACTGTGATATTAAATCGCCTATTATTGGTATATTTTTAATTCCATCTGGTATATTATATGAAAGTCCTGTTACTATATCTGTTTGACCACCTTTGCCATCAAATAGCTTATATATTAAAAAACTAGCAAGGGCTGTTGAAAAAAGATTTATAGCCGTTCCGGAAATTACCTGGTCAGCACGTAGATGTATACTTAGGACTGCATGTATAAGGCCCAAAACGCCACCCGCTATAACACCGAAAACTATTCCTATTACTGGGCTTCCGGTAATGTAACTTCCGTATACCGCAAAGAAAGCGCCTATTACCATCATGCCTTCAAGGCCTATATTAACAACACCAGATTTCTCAGAAAATATGCCACCGAGTGCTGCGAAAATTAGAGGCGTAGCTATTCTTAAAGTTTGAGCTAACAAATTAATTAAAATCATACTACTCATTAGTAAACGCTCCCTTCTTTTTCTTCTCAGAGAAGTATTTAACAATATAATCTGTAGCTACAAATATAATAATTATAGCTTGAATTAAATAAACTATCTCTTTTGGTATTCCATTTAATTGAAGAGTTCTAGAACTACTGTTTAATGTTCCAAACAATAAAGCTGATGCTATACATCCAATAGGATTACTCTTAGCAAGTAGCGCAACCGCAATGCCATCAAACCCATAGGATGGAAGTGACATAAAGTCTTTTACATTATGGAGAACTCCTGCAACATGCGTTGCTCCACCAACTCCAGCTATTGCACCAGAAAGTGCCATAGCGAGTATAATATTCTTTGCAATATTAATTCCACCATATTCTGCAGCATGAGGATTTATGCCCACTGCCCTTATCTCATATCCAACAATTGTTTTCCATAATAACCAGAATATAAATATAGCTACAACTATTGCAAGAAATATACTAATATTAGCTCCACTACCAGTAACAAACCTATGAAGCTGTGCACTCTTTTGTATGTCAGGAGTGCTTGATTTTCCGGCCACTCCAAACGCAGTTCTTAAAATAATAAAATTAGCGAGTGCCATAGATATATAATTCATCATAATTGTATTAATAACCTCATGAGTACCCACTTTAGCCTTTAAATAACCAGGTATAGCTCCCCATATTCCACCTGCTATGAAACCAGCAAGAATCATTAAAATTGTATGAATTATAGGATTTAATCCGGGCACCGTTCCAACAATAGCGGCTGCTACCATTCCAAGTATAAATTGACCAGCGACACCTATATTAAATAATCCGCATTTGAATGCTACAGCATTTGCAACTCCTGTGAATATTAATGGGGTCACTTCCGAGAGTGTAACAAATGTTACTCTGGTATTACCAAATCCACCTTTAAATATAAGTCCAAATAAATCACCCAGAGCTGAAAAATACTGGAATATAGAATATCCTTTTGCCCACATTACAAAGAACACTGCAACAAATATAGAAATAACTATAGAAAACAAAGGGAACGCAAGTGTTTTAAGTGTATTCCTTGCTATATTAATAAATTCATTATTTTTTTCTTCTAATTTACTCATTATCTTTAACTCCTTTCGGGGTTTGCTGTAGAGTTCCACCAGCCATAAGTACACCTAATTTTTGCTCTGTGGCGTCTTCCCGCTTTAGTATATCCACTATTTTGCCATCATACATTACAGCTATTCTATCTGATAATGCCAATATTTCATCAAGTTCTAATGATACTAATAAAACCGCCCTACCATTATCCCGTTCTTCAACTAATCTTTTGTGAATATATTCAATAGCACCAACGTCAAGCCCTCTTGTAGGTTGCGCCGCTATTAATAATTCTGGATCTTTTGATATTTCTCTTGCTACTATAAGTTTTTGTTGATTACCACCTGATAATGATTCCGCAGTTACATCTCCACTTGGAGTTCTAATATCAAATTCGCGAATAAGCTCATCACAGTGTTTTCTAACTTCTTTATAATTCATAACTATGCCCTTGCTAAAGGGGTTTTTCTTATGAATCCCAAGCACTGAGTTTTCAAATAGAGAATAAGTTAATATAAGCCCTCTTTTCTGCCTGTCTTCAGGTATATGCCCAACCCCTACTGACATGATATATCTCGGTGACTTGCCATATGTGTTCTTATCGTTTATTGTAATTTTTCCGCTTTTAGGCTTTCGAAGCCCAGTTAGAACTTCTACAAATTCAGATTGACCATTTCCATCAATACCTGCAATGCCAAGAATTTCTCCACCATATACTGTTAAATTCAAGTTATTCACAGCTGGTAATCCTCTTTGGTCATTTGCACAAAGATTTTCAATTTTTAATATTTCACCGCGAATCACAGACGGATTTTTTTCTACAGTTAAATTTACTTTTCTGCCTACCATAAGTTGAGCTAATTCGTCTATACTTGTTTCTTTAGTCTTTACTGTCCCCGTTACCGCGCCTCGCCGAATTATAGTAACTCTATCACTCATGCTCATAACTTCTTTTAATTTATGAGTTATCAGTATTACAGATTTTCCTTCTTTTTCAAGATTTCTGATTATAGTTTCTAGTTCTTTAATTTCCTTTGGTGTTAAAACAGCAGTGGGCTCATCTAGTATTAAAATTTCAGCACCTCTATATAGTGCTTTGAGTATTTCTACTCTTTGTTGTTGCCCTACAGAAATATCTTCAATAACTGCAGTTGGTTCTATTGCAAAACCATATTTTTCTGAAATTTCTTTTACCTCACGGTTTGCTTTATCCATATCAATTTTAAATCCTTTTTTAGGTTCAATACCTAATATAATATTTTGGGCAACAGTGAAATTATGTACAAGCATAAAATGTTGATGAACCATTCCTATGCCGAGCTTTATAGCATCATTTGGAGTAGATATATTTACTAAGTTACCGCTTACATAAATCTCGCCTTTTTCTTGTTTATACAAACCATAAAGAATATTCATAAGCGTTGTTTTCCCTGCTCCATTTTCACCAAGAAGAACATGCGTTTCACCTTTTAATAGTTCAAAATTTACATTATCATTGGCAACGGTTCCTGGAAAAATTTTGGTTATTCCTTTCATTTCAATTACCTTTTCCATTTGCTTACCTCCCTACATAAATGACCATCACCTTCGCATATTTTCATCATCTCTTGCAAATGAAGTGATTCTAAGTTACTATTATTCTCAATAAGAGCTAGATGTATTACACCTAGCTCTTATTGTATATCGAAAATCATAAAATAGTAATAATAATTTATATAAAATTAATATTTATGAAGTTTTTTATTTAAAACTCATTACTTGTTTTCTGTTTACTGGAACAACTATTTCTCCTGCTATAATTTTATTTTCATATTTTTTCACTTCATCTAAAACAGCTTTTGGTACATTTTTATTAGATGTATCTGCTATTCCAACACCCTTATCTTTTAGTCCAAGTGAGATACTTGTGCCACCTTTAAATTTATTATTAACCTCAGCTTTAGACTCATTGTAAGTTGCTGTGTCTACTCTTTTAATCATACTTGAAAGAATAACATCAGCATATTGTGGAACTGTTAATGATTGATCCATATCAACTCCAATAGCCCAAACTGGTTTTCCATTATCTTTTAATTCTTTAGCTGCTTTAAATAAACCAATACCAACTCCGCCTGCTGCGTGATAAACTACATCGCAACCATTTTGGTATAATGATTTAGCTAATTCATAGCCTTTTGCCGAATCACTAAAACTATCCGCATATTTTACAGTTGTTCCCGGATTTTTGCCATTTGTACTTATTAAGCCTTTAGCAGCTTCTGGATTGACTGATTTAACGCCAGCTGCAAAACCAGCTTCAAATTTATTTATTAATTCCATATCTTTTCCGCCAATAAATCCAATTTTATTAGTTTTAGTCATTTTTCCAGCAATAACTCCCATTAAGAATGAACCTTCTTGTTCTTTAAAATTAATAGATACTACATTTGGCAATTCAACAACCGAGTCTATAATTGCAAAGTGTTTGTCAGTATGATTTTTAGCAACCTCTTTTATTGCATCCGCCATTTGAAATCCAATAGCAAAAGTTAAATTTGAACCATTTTCAACTAATGTTTCTAAATTGGGTGTATAGTCTTCTTTCTGTTTAGATTCAATAGGATTATATTTGAAACCGTTTTCAGCTTTAGCCTTAAGAACTCCTGTATTTGCTGATTGATTAAAGGATTTGTCATTCAATCCCCCTTCATCAGTTGAAAGTCCTATTGTTACAGTACTTTTTGTTACTTCCTTTTTTGTTACTTCCTTCTTAGTTCCACACCCAAAAAACATTGTTGCAACTAGAGACACTGTTGCAAGTACAGCAATCACCTTTTTTTTGTTCATAATTATTTTATCCCCCTAAGTAATTAATTAAGCAATATTATTGCTTCGCAAGTAAGTATTCTATAAAACTTAAAAAAATCCTTTTTTTTCGCAATTTTTATTTTCTAGTACTTTTATTAAATCATCTCATGGATCGCTGCAACAGCTTTGAAGAAGATGCATTGACAACTTAGGCGAAGATTTAGCGCTAACTGATCTTATTAGTTCACTTTATTTTCAATGTAATGCTCAGCGTGCGTTGCCGCTATTGCTCCATCTGCCGCTGCTGTAATTACTTGTCTTAATAACTTTACTCTTATGTCTCCTGCTGCATATACCCCTGGTATATTAGTTCTCATTTCTTCATCAGTAATAATATCTCCCCTCTCATTCATATTAATCTTTCCTTTAAATAATTCTGAAACAGGAAGATATCCTACAAATACAAAACATCCATCTGCTTTTAAATCACTTACTTCTCCAGTTTTAATATTTTTAAGTACTAAGCTTTCTAATGTTTCTTCACCCTTAGCCGCCTCAACCACAGTATTCCAAACAAATTTAATTTTCGGATTACTAAAGGCTTTTTCTTGAAGTGATTTAGCGGCACGAAGCTCATCTCTTCTGTGTATTACCGTAACTACTTTACCGAATTTAGCTAAGTATATAGCTTCTGATATGGCTGAGTCTCCTCCTCCAAGCACTACAATGTCTAAATCCTCAAAAAAATCAGCATCACAAGTTGCACAATATGAAACACCCTTTCCCCTTAATTCTTTTTCATTTTTAAATCCACCAAGTCTAGGGTATGCACCTGTTGTAATTATAATAGTTTTAGCTTTATACGTTTTATTCATACATTTAATTATTTTAATGTCATCTTCAAATTCCACACCTGCAACCTCTTCATTAACAAAATGCGATCCAAACTCTTCTGCTTGTTCTTTCATTCGTATGCTTAATGATGCTCCTGTACAATTTTCTATAGAACCTGGATAGTTATCTATTTCATTAGTCGTAGCCACCTGCCCACCAAAATCTCCTCTTTCAATAATTAAAGTATCCATTCTAGACCTTGATGCATAGAGCCCAGCAGATAATCCAGCCGGCCCTCCACCAATAATTATAGTATCGTAAATATGCTCCATATAGCTTAGCCTCCCAAATTTTATTTTATGATATATTAATTCATTTTATATACTATATACATCTTCAGCTTATAAAGAGACTTAATATTTTTTTATTTCATGTCTTTAAACCCTATCTGCCTAAGAGCTTCATATGTGACAATAGCCACCGTGTTGGAAAGATTAAGAGACCTAGTTGTGCTATTTATCATAGGTACTCTTATACAACCCTCAGGATTATCAAGGCGTACATCCTCTGGAAGTCCTGACGACTCTCGCCCAAATATTATAAAATCTCCTTCTTTGTATTCTACTTCGGTATAAAATTTCGAACCTTTTGTTGTAGAAAAATAAAAAGTTGAATTTTTATATTTTTCCCTAAATGACTCATATGAGTCATGTATTTCAAGATCCAAGTAAGGCCAATAATCAAGACCAGCTCTTTTAAGTTGTTTTTCCTCTAAACTAAATCCTAAAGGTTTTATAAGATGAAGTTTGCAATCAGTTAGCACACAAGTTCTTCCAATATTACCTGTATTTTGTGGAATCTCTGGTTGAAATAAAACTATATTTAAATTCAAAATTATTCCTCCTTACCTTTCTATTGTTTCGGCTCTAATAAATGATTTATCCACTATTTCCTTTGGATAACCCATATACTGTAAAAGCTTTATAGCATTTCTTGTTTGAGAAACTCCCTTTTTAAGCTTATAATCAAAACTCAATCCTTTGCCTGTATCAACTTTTTCACTAAAATAATAAAATTCATAATTTTCTTTTAGAATGTTTACGAGTTCCCTATCATGAGTAGCTACAATAGAAATGGATTTCCCATTATTTATATATGTTAATATTTCTGCAGACATTGCAATTCTTTCTATTGGATTTGTACCTCTAAATATCTCATCTATTGGACAAAACACAGGTGCATCTTTTTTTAATGCTTCTATTATTCTAAGAATTGACTCCGCCTCTGCCATATAAAAACTCTTTCCCTTTATCAAATCATCATTAGGGCTAATTGATGTAACTATGTTTAAAAAAGGCGCTTCGTAACTCTTAGCTAAAACAAAATCAAAACATTGAGCTAAAATTATATTTATCCCAAGCATTCTTAAAAAAGTAGATTTACCAGCCATATTTGTGCCCGTAAGCACAATGCCACCATTTATTCCAATTGAGTTTGCAACTGCCTTCTCTATAAGAGGATGTATTCCTTCCTTTATATTCAATGTAATTCCTTTTATAAACCTAGGCTTTACATACTTCTCTCCTAGATTATGTTTATAACCCGAAATAGAAATTAGGGCTTCAAGTTCTCCAACCGCTCCATATAGGTCCATTAAAACTTCCTTTTCTTCTTTAATTCTATGGGATATAGAATAATAAGCACTTTCCTCGAGAAGAAATATTACTGAAATAAATTCAAACATTCCTCCCCACATATTTATAAATCCTATTTGCTTTGTATTTCTATCTATATCTTTTACAGATCTAAGCATTGTTGTTATCTTATCCTTATAATAAATAATCTCTTTATTATTTATGCTTACAATTTTTTTAGCCGCTCTTATATTCCTTTGCAAATAAAATATTCCATTGGATTTAATGGTTCTTACCTCTACAGAGTTAATCATCATATTAATAGAGCTTATTGCAAACATCCCTATCATAAATTTTATATCTACAAAGATTGCAAGCAAAATTGCTATGGATGGCAATATCTTTCCAAGCACAGTATACACATAATATTTGACTCTATTTACAACAAGATTATTTTCAATCATATCTAAAAAACTATTTTTTAAATCACTATTTAATTCAAAAAATATACACTGCAGACTCTCCCTTAGCTTAGTATCATCCTTAAGTAACTGAATTAACCTCCCTCTTTTTTTTAACTTATCTTCCTCCATTAATGGATTTCTAAGCATTGTATATAAGGCTGCTTCCCCAGGGCTACTATATGATCTATCAAGCTTTTCATATACATTATCCAAATCCAAATCGTCCCATGTCTGATCGTCTAATGTATACTCATTTTTCTTACGGTTACTAAAAAACCTCTTGATTTTCTCAAAATCTCTTTTCTTATCCACATCTTTGTCATAATCACTTCTTATTGAATATAAAATCATTTTGCTCATAATAAAATGCTCCTTTAGTTTTTTAAAATATGTACCTTTTAGTTAAGTTTACCATATAATTAAGTTTAACCTTTTATTTAGATCTAACTCATTATATTCTCTATATTGTATTTGATCTCTTCTCTACTAAAAATTTATAAAAATTAATTATTTTAATGTTTATCATAACAATGATATAATTCATTCATTAATATGATATAATTTACTCATACTAATTATAGTGAGGTGTAAATAATGCCAAAAATTGTTCCGATTTCTGATTTAAGAAATAACTTTAATGAAATTTCTGAAACTTGTCATAAAGAAGCTGAGCCTGTTTATATTACCAAAAACGGTAAAGGTGATCTTGTAGTTATGAGTTTAGCTTATTTTGAACAGATTCAAGCAAAACTTGACTTATACGAAAAATTAGCTACTGCTGAAGCTGAAAAAGCCAATGGTGCTCCTACAGTTTCACATGAGGACTTTATGGAAACTTTAAGGCGTAAATATAATGCCTAATTTATATAAAATTATATATTATCCTGCAGCTATTGATGATGTTCACAATATTTTAAACTATATCTCAATCGATAATCCACCTGCTGCTCTTGAATTAATTAATAAGATAGATAATACTATTGGTTCTTTGTCTCAATTCCCCTACAAAGGTGTTATTCCAAAAGACTTTAATTTAAAGTCAAAAAACTATCGTCTGCTTATTGTGGATTCATACATTGTATTCTATATTGTAAATGATCCACTCTCTATTGTAGAAATAATGAGAGTTTTGTCAAGCAACCAAAACTACTTGTCAATTCTTTGACCCTAAAGGAATACCTCGATGATGATTCTCAAATAACATGCCGTAACATTATACCATTATTTCTTTATCACATATACCAATATAAGAAAAATTTCGTAATTAGAATTGCCGGATGCCTTATACTTCTAACACAAATTTCTCAATAGCTTTCGCTACTCCATCACAATTATTAGTATCAGTAATATATTTTGCCGACTCTTTTATAACATCATCTGCATTTCCCATAGCAACTCCAAGTCCATCCAATTTAATCATAGATAAATCATTTCCGCTATCTCCTATACATATAACTTGTTCACTTTTTATTCTATAATATTTAACTAAAATTTTAACCGCGTTTCCCTTTGATACGCCCTTATTAGTTATTTCAAAATTATCAAAATTTGAACCTACCACTTCAAAGTCATTCATATCTCGTATGGATATTTTTGCTTTCCTTATTTTTTCTAGATCTGAATCTACTCCTATACTTTTAAAAATTTTGCTTTCATATTTAGCAAATACCTCATTCCAATCCTTAACTAATACTACTTTAATTTGCTTATCCTTTGATAATGTTTTATTAGCCTGTGCATAAAAACGCGAAGAAAATATCGTATTCTCTGTGAAGATTGTGTCATTAGTATAAAAATGTGGGTATATATCATATTGTCTAAACATAGACAGTAATTTTTTGCATTTTTGTGCACCTATCGATGCCTCATATACTACTTCGTCTCTATCCTTCTCCATAATATAGGCACCATTAGCTGCAATAACTGGTGACTTAACTCCTAATAAATTCGAAAAGTACTCAGCTGACGTAAAAATTCTTCCCGTACATACTGCAATTCTTACACCCTTCTCACTTGCTAACCTTATAGCTCTAAGATTCCTCTCACTAATTGTTTTTTTATCACTTAATAAAGTACCGTCCATATCTATACATATTAATTTATAATCCATCTTTTATCCTCCTCATAACACTTTAGAGTATAAATACTACTATATTATAGTATCATATTTATCTTTATCTATCCATTACTTGTATTACTTGTATTAATTGAATTTCCTTTTGAAATGTCGTAAAATTATACTTATGGAAATTCATTTTTAAGGAGTGATTATATGAATTATGATAACGATAAAATTAAATACTATTTAAGGAATATTCTATCAATACCAAGTCCAACAGGTTATACACAAAAAATTATGGACTACATAAAAGATGAGCTACACATTCTAAACGTACCATATATCTGTACTAACAAGGGTGCAATCATCGCTACCTTAAAAGGCAAAAATAATGATTACCAAAGAACCCTTTCTGCTCACGTGGATACATTAGGTGCAATGGTTAAAAAAATTAATCCTAGTGGTTCTTTATCACTAGATCCTATAGGTGGCTACATGATGAATTCAATAGAAGGTGAAAATTGCACCGTAGAAACTATCGACGGCAAAATTTTCACGGGAACTATTCAAATTATAAAACCCTCAGTGCATATTAGTGGGGATGATGCACGCTCACTTAAACGAATCCCGGAAAATATGGAAGTAATCCTTGATGAAAAAGTCTCATCAAAATTAGAAGTAGGTTCCCTTGGCATAAGCGTTGGCGATTTTATTTGCTTTGATGCGAGAACTCAATTTACTGAAAAAGGATTTATAAAATCTAGACACTTAGATGATAAAGCCTCAATTGCAATTCTGCTTTATGCTATTAAATACATAGTAGATAATAACACTGAACTTCCATATACAACAAATATATTTATTAGTAATTATGAAGAGGTTGGACATGGAGCTTCTGCCTCAATTCCAGAAAAAACCAAGGAATTTATATCTGTAGATATGGGTTGCCCTGGCCTTGATCAAAATTCATCAGAATATAGTGTTTGCATCTGCGCTAAGGACTCATCAGGGCCCTACGATTTAAAAATGCGTAAAAAGTTAACACAAATATGTAAAAAACAAAATATAGATTATAAAATAGATATTTATCCACACTACGGTTCTGATGCATCTGCCGCCCTAAAGGCTGGATGGGACATAAAAGCAGCTTTAATTGGTGCTGGAATTTTCGCTTCCCATGGATATGAAAGAACTCATATGGATTCCATATTATGTACTCTTGATTTAATAATAAAGTATTGCATTCAAGAATAAAATAAATAAAATGGGTAGTAGACAATTTTCTACTACCCATTTTATAATTAGCTACAAAATCTATGTTTACCAATCACTTTTATTAATACCCGTGACCATATCCACTTATTAGTACTCGTTGCAGGATTAAAATAGAAAACAGCTCCACCAGATGGATCCCATCCATTTAATGCATCCCTTGCAGCCCTTGTAGAGCTGGGCTCAATATTTGCATTTATTTGTCCATCTACTATAGCTGTGAATGCCCCTGGTTGATAAATTACTCCTGCTATTGTAGATGGGAATCTTGCATCTCTTGTTCTATTTAAAATTGTTGCTCCTACAGCGACTTGACCTTCATATGGTTCTCCTCTAGCCTCACCATTTATAAGCCTAGCAACTAAAGCCACATCATTACTATTTGTTACATTTTTGGCAGAAGCCGTTCCACCAGAAGTTGATTTACTAGGCACAATTCCAATAGCCTCAAGTGTCTGAGTTCCTGCTAATCCATCTACTTTTATTCCATTACTCTTTTGGAAAGACTTAACAGAAAGATAGGTATTGTAACCGTATATTCCATCAACACTATTTTTATAATATCCCCATTGCTTTAATTTGGTTTGAATTTGTTTAACTTGTTCACCACGCGCGCCATATTTGTACACCTGTGCTATAGCTTTTCGACTAGAAATATTAAAATAAACTTCACTTGCAAAATATGCAATTAAAATTATCATAACCACAGCGCTGCATCTTTTGAGTAAATGTTTTTTAATCTTCAATTTTATTCCTCCTTAGATTAAATATATATAATTTATTGCCATTATTAGTTTGTGCTTAATTCCAAAAAAAATACATTGTGCTACAATTCGTAACACAATGTATTTTTATATAATTTTTTTAAGTTTTCTTTTCCATCTAGGAGACAAGAGTTCTTCAATTATATCATTCATAATTACTATTCCACATAACTTATCTTCAGCATCTACCACTGGTATTGATATTAAATCATATTTCAGTGCCAATTCAATAGCTTCCTCTATATCTTGGCTATCTTTTATTTTGATTACGGTATCATCCATAATGTCTTTCAGTTTCCGAACTGGGGCTGATAATACCAAATTCCTTAATGAAATAACCCCTTGAAGCTTTTCGTCTTCATCTACAATATAAATATAATGTATTACCTCGTCCTCAGGTTGAAGTTCCCTTAATATCTCTATGGTTTCGCTAGCTGTAATATTTAATTTAAAAGATATAAAATCTTTATTCATTATGCTACCAACAACTTCCTCTTCATAATCCATAAGATTTCTAATTTCTTCTTCATCATCTTTATTAAAGTTTATAAGAATTTTTTCTACATCATTTTCCTTCATTTCATCTAATATATCAGCAATTTCATCATTTGGCATTTCATCTAAAATTTCTTGTGCACGTATATTATTTATAGTGCTTAAAATGTCTGCTTGAACCTCTGGTTGCAATTCTTCTAGGGTATGCGCCGCTAAATCTTTATCTAAACTTTCAAAAATTTTATTTCTAGCTTCAGTATCTAGCCCCTCTAAAATATCTGCAAGATCTGCCGGATGAAGTTTTGTTAATTTTCCATAGGGCTTTGTCAATTTTAAACTATGATCTACCATTTCTAGTGATTGAACGCTTTCCCATGTTATACTATGATCTTGCGGTTCTCTGCCTAATATATTATAAAAAGCTCTAATTATCCAGTCTAACTTATATTTTCTAGTCGCCGCAATAATACCAGATTCAACTGCTACAACTCTTATTTCTCCACCAACTTTTTTCATGGTTAAATCATTAACTTTAACCACTTTCTTGCCATTAACGTCGACAATTTGTTTATTGAGTAAATGTTTCGATAAAAGATACGAGTATTTCCTAGGAATTATATCTCTGACTCCTCTTACTCTTACAGTTACTTTTTTATCTTTTTTGCATATTTCAATTTTTTTAAATTCGTAATTAAAAATTTCGCTTCCCTTTTTAATTTTATATCCTATAACTCTTGGATATCCTTGATCAGTAGTAACGTATATATCGAATAATTTACCAATAATATCCTCAAACTCATCATATACATTTTCATTCAATACCCTACTTAAAAAAAAATCAGAAATTTTTTGCATAGATATTCCCCCTCTGTACAGAGCAATATCAAAATATAATTTTAACCCATTGACTTTTAATGTTAACTTATATATGTTAATTTCTACTATAAGAAATTCTCTGTATATTTATATTAAATTTTAAAATTAATTTTGACCTTCTAATTCGAGGGCCATTTTCCATCTATTTTCACCACCCATCATTTTTTCTGATATATTTAGTTTGTTTTATATTTAATTTTAACTTTCTAAAATTATTCTTTATATATAATTATATTATATATATACTTCTGATTGCAACTCAAAATAAGAAATATGATTAACTTTCTTCATTCTAATCATTTACATACTTCTTATATGTCATTTTTAATAATTACTTTCAAATTCCTGCCTTATCTTAAAATTCGACAGTTTATAATCACATTGTAACATTTATAAACTTTTATAGTTCATATTTTCTACTAGATATGTTAATATTATTAAATACAATAGGCTTTATGTTCAGCGAATTTTAGTTCGACTAACATAAAGTTCAACGAACCCCAGTTCAACGAACCCAGGTTCGACTAATCTCTTAGGAGGATTATATGATAGTAAACAAACAATTTTTACCTATTAGCATGAATGATTTGAAAGAAAGAAATATATCCCAATTAGATTTTATAATAATTACAGGAGACGCATACATTGATCATCCCTCCTTTGGAACTGCTATAATTGGAAGAACCTTAGAACGAGAAGGATTTAGCGTAGGTATTATAGCCCAACCTGATTGGGAAAGCGTTGAGGATTTCAGAAAACTCGGGAAGCCTAAATATGCATTTATTATAAATTCTGGTAATATAGATTCCATGGTTAATCACTATACTGTAGCAAAGAAAAAAAGACATACTGATCTTTATTCACCCGGTGGTGAATCAGGCCATAGGCCTGATAGAGCAGTAATTGTGTATTGTAATCGTGCTCGCGAAGCCTTTAAAAATGTTCCGATTATAATCGGTGGTATAGAAGCAAGTTTGCGTCGATTTGCCCATTACGATTATTGGGACAATAAAGTTA
>Ga0209125_1001913_pt1 | contig 17663 bp, 13 predicted proteins | sample BarGraIncub1131A_FD_184503 | JGI IMG/M metagenome (GOLD analysis project Ga0209125, IMG submission 184503) | Arctic peat soil microbial communities from Barrow, Alaska - Barrow Graham LP Incubations 11-31A (SPAdes) (version 2) | ecosystem: Environmental > Terrestrial > Soil > Wetlands > Peat...
CATGAAAACATTTCCGGCGTTGTGGAAAATTTGTGATTTCTTCTTAGGATCGTTTTGGAGGTTCAGTGCATTCTGATACTGTTCCAGCGCTTCTTTTGGTTTGTTCTGCCGATACAGCGCATTCCCCAGGTTATAGGCGCCTTCTTTAGATTTTGGATTGATTTCCAGTGCTTTACGGTATTGTATTTCTGCTTCCGTAAAGTTTTTCTTTTCGTATTGACGGTTTCCCTTACGTACGTCGCTGCGTTCAGCTTTTTGAGCGAAAGCGCCCGATGTTGCCAACATCATCAAAGCAAGCGTAAACAATCGGACGTTGCGTAAATGCTTATTCTTGCGTTGCATGATCAGGAGGTCAACCACCAACAGCAGCAAAACAATCCAAGCCAGTCCGTCAAATTGTTCGTCGTATTCGCTGTAAACAGCCGATTCCAGGTCCGATTTGGTCATTTTGTCAAGTTGGGCTTCCACTATTTTTAGGGCGGCGTTGGAATTGTCCGAGCGAACATAAATGCCGGCTCCGGCAGCGGCGATATCCTGACACATCTTTTCGTTCAGCTTGGTAATGACAACATTACCTTCTTTATCCTTGCGAAAATCGCTGCTGTTGGGCATCGGGATGGGACTACCCTGCTCCAGTCCCAAACCGACCACATGAATCTTAACGCCTTCTTTCTGCGCCTCCTTGGCTGCTTCCGTGGCATCATCCTCGAAGTTTTCTCCGTCGGTAATGACAATGATGGCACGTTCGGCTTCTCCTTTTGGCGGGAACGATTTCATACACAGACTGATGGCTTCACCAATGGCTGTACCCTGCGTAGGCACCAGCTCCGGTGAAATGGTATTCATAAACATCTTGGCCGAAACGTAATCGGAAGTGATGGGCAACTGTGTAAAAGCATCGCCGGCAAAAACCACCAGTCCGATTTTGTCATCTTTTAGTTTATCCACCAGTTTGGACAGGATCTGTTTGGCTTTGGCTAATCGGTTGGATTGAATGTCCTGAGCCATCATGGAATTGGAAACGTCGAGGGCAATCATCAGTTCGGCACCCTGGCGTTTGGATTTTTCTAGTTTGGAACCGAATTCAGGCCCTGCAATCATGATGGTGCAAATGCCGATGGCTGAAACTTGTAGTATGAACTTCAGGAGCGGACGACGATAGGAAACATCCGGCATCAGTTGTGCCAGCAATGCAGTATCACCAAAGGCTTTGAGTCGTTTTCGCTGCCTGACGTTGATAACCAGGAACAATAGGATGATTGCCGGTATCAGGAGCAGCAAATAGAGATATTCTGGATTCGAAAATCGAAACATGTTCGTTAATTTTTAAGGAAGACGACGTAAGATGGTGTTTCTCAATAAGATTTCCAATAGTATCAGCAGCAGTGCCCCTAATGCGAATAACCTATATTCCTCATGTTTCTTACTATATTCGTGTACATTCATCTTGGTTTTTTCAAGCTGGTCGATTTTTCCGTAGATGCTGCTCAGGCTGTTGTTACTGGTGGCACGGTAGTATTCACCACCGGTGGTTGCAGCAATTTGACGGAGCGGCGGCTCATCAATATCGACCTCGATATTCTGATACTGGACCCCATAAGCGGTCTGAAAGGGATACGGCGCTTTGCCTTTCCGACCGACACCGATGGTATAAACGCGGATGCCGAAGGTTTTGGCGATTTCAGCAGCGGTGATCGGATCAATGTCTCCCCTGTTGTTGGAACCGTCCGTCAACAGGATGATGACCTTGGATTTTGCTTGGGAGTCCTTGATTCGGCTAACGGCATTGGCCAGTCCAAGTCCAATGGCTGTTCCATCTTCGATCAGGCCGCTCTTGATGCTGCCGAAAAGGTTGAGTAACACGGTATGATCGGTCGTCAGGGGACATTGGGTAAAGCTTTCAGCTGCAAACAGGACTAGGCCGATATTGTCGTTCGGGCGACCTGAAATGAAGTTGGAAGCTACTTTTTTGGCTGCCTCCAAACGGTTGGGTCGGAGGTCTTCAGCCAGCATGCTGCTCGAAATGTCCAGCGCGATAACGATATCGATGCCTTCGGTGGTGACATTCTGGAAACTGTTGGAAGACTGCGGTCTGCACAACACCAGTATGAGCAGCACGAAAGTCAGCATTCGCAACACAAACGGAACGTGCTCCAACCGGTTCTTCCAGGAGGGCCTCAGTCCTTCAAATGCAAAACTGTTGGATACCTGCAGGGTTGCATGGCGTTTTTTCCTGCGAAGAACATACCAGACAACAGCCGGAATGATCAGGAGCAGCAGGTACAGGTAATATGGATTGGCTAACGTCATTTGGGCATATATTTATTCAGGTCATCCGATTCAGAAGCGGGTGCTTTTGGCTCATCTTCAGGAGTTTTTTGGATCAATTCTTCCTTTTGTTCCTCCATGGATTTCACTTCTTCCTGTTTCGTCTGATTGACAAACAGATAGGAATTGATCATGCTGAGTTCATTTTCACTTTCCAGGGGTTCGATCTTGGCAAATTTCACCAAATCGCCCAGTTGAAGGATCTGACTCAGATTTTGATAGACAGACTGGGTGGTTTTGTCCCGTTTGAACAACGTAAGGATTTCATCCGTTGTCATTTCCAGGGCATTAAACTGGAAGCGGCGTTCGATGTATTTGCGGAGGATATTCGTTAACTCGGTGTAATACTTTTTGTTTTTACCGAATTTCCAAATTTTCTCCGATTTCAGACGATCTAGTTCCATGATGGCAACGACATGTGGTGGAAGTAAAGATTCTGGTGCGACAGACTCCCCTTTTAAAAATGGGAATTTCTTACGAAGGTAAAGCCAGATAATCAGTAGGATGAGTGCGTAAAGGAACAGGAAAAGGCAGGCTTCCACCAAATAGTCGCTTACTACAAATGGAGGTTGTTGCACCCCTTTGATGTCGAAGACCTCTATCTTGGTTGTATCGATATCATAAGTCATCACCTTGATTCCCAGATAATTGCTTTCTATTGTGTCGGAGCCAACCAGAATCTTTACAGGAGGAATGTAATACAGACCGGAATCAAACGACGTAATCAGGTAATCGGTTTTCAGCTCGATCCGTTCGCTGTTGATGCTTACGGTGTCCAGTTTCCCGCGGTTGAGAATCTCCAATCCCGTGATTAGGGTATCACCGGGGAAGGTTGGAAAAATATAATTCAGGGAAGCGGGACCCGATACCTCAATATGGTACAGGGTTTGCTCACCAATCATCAGATCACTGGAATCGATGGACGCTTTGACGCTGACCCGTTGTTGAGCCTGAAGCGTCGAAAGCGTCAGGATCAGACTTAGCAATACGAGCGTTTTCTTAAACATATTAATTTCGGAGATTGAACAGGTTCATCAGTCCTTTTACAAAGTCCTGATCGGTTGAAACGGAAACCGAATCCACTTTGCTTTTCTGAAACGTATCCTGCAGGGCATCCTGCTGCTTCTGCCACCAATTACGGTAGGTGGCTCGAACCTTGGCTGAGGAAGTGTCGATTTGACGTTCCTCTCCTGTTTCAGCATCTTTGATTTGAATCAACCCGACGGAAGGCAAATCCGTTTCCCGTTTGTCGAAAACTTGAATGGCCACGATGTCGTGTTTCCGGTTGGCAATGGTCAGGTCGGTCTGAAAACTCTTCGGATCGATGAAGTCGGACAAAACAAAAGCCGTGCAGCGTTTTTTGATGACGCTGGTCATGTATTTTAAGGCTCCGCTCAAATCTGTTTTGGTATTTTCAGGCTGAAAATCAATGAGTTCACGAATGATGAACAGAATATGTTTCTTTCCTTTCTTGGGAGGAATGAATTTTTCCAGTTTGTCCGAATAGAAAATGACCCCGATCTTGTCGTTGTTTTGGAGGACAGAAAACGCCAAGGTAGCTGCCATCTCCGTCATCATGTTTTGTTTGAGTTGGTGGTTGGAGCCGAACATGCGGCTGCCCGATACGTCGATGAGCAGCATCACCGTCATTTCCCGTTCTTCCTCGAAAATCTTGACGTATGGATGGTTGAAGCGTGCCGTCACGTTCCAGTCAATGCTTCGGATATCGTCGCCGAACTGGTATTCTCGCACTTCGGAAAAGGCCATACCCTTGCCCTTGAAGGCAGTGTGGTACTGGCCTGCGAAGATGTTCTGGGAAAGACCGCGGCTTTTGATTTCTATCCGTCGGACGCGTTTCAGTAAATCGCTGGTTTCCATGCTCAAAAATTAGGGTACTTCGACCGCGTTCAGAATTTCACTGATGATTTCCTCGCTGGTCAGGTTGTTGGCTTCGGCTTCATAGCTCAGTCCGATGCGGTGACGCAATACATCGTGGCAAACGGCACGGACGTCTTCGGGAATCACATAGCCGCGACGCTTGATGAAAGCGTAGGAACGGGCTGCCAGCGCTAGGTTGATGGAAGCACGGGGTGAACCACCAAAGGAAATCATTTCCTGCAGGTTTTTCAGGCCGTATTCAGCCGGGTATCGGGTAGCGAAAACGATGTCCACGATGTAACGTTCAATTTTTTCGTCCATATAGACTTGACGAACGACCTTGCGAGCTTCGAGAATTTCTTCGGTTTTCAGGATGGGAAGGATGGGAGGCAACTTTTCGCCAATGTTTTGGCGGATGATTAGGGTTTCCTCTTCCTTTTTAGGATAGCCGATGACCACTTTCAGCATGAAACGGTCCACCTGGGCTTCAGGCAACGGATAGGTACCTTCTTGTTCAATGGGGTTTTGGGTAGCCATGACTAAAAAAGGTGCATCCAGTTCATAGGTGTTGTTGCTGATGGTCACTTGACGTTCTTGCATGGCTTCCAGTAGGGCGCTCTGCACTTTCGCGGGTGCACGGTTGATTTCATCGGCCAGAATGAAATTGGCGAAAATGGGACCTTTTTTTACGGCGAACTCTTCTCTTTTTTGACTGTAGATCATGGTTCCAACCACGTCGGCAGGCAACAGGTCGGGGGTAAACTGAATGCGGCTGTATTTCGCATCGATCAAGGCTGCCAGACTTTTGATGGCCAGGGTTTTTGCCAGTCCGGGAACCCCTTCCAGCAAAATATGGCCGTCTGACAACAAGCCGATCATCAAAGATTCCACCAAATGTTTTTGTCCGACAATGACTTGCTCCATGCCGAGGTTGATCATGTCCACGAACGAACTCTTTTTTTCGATAAGTGCGTTCAGTTCCCGAATGTCTATGGTTTGACTCATGTAACTGTGATTATTGATTAATGATAGTTGCGTTTTTGTTTAGGCCCTGCAAAATTAAAAAGGATAGGCTTCATTTTAACAGTTAGACCCGTTAAAAATGTTTAAGCCTATCCCAAAAAAGTAAAAATCGCCCGTGGTTTTGCAGGTATTCGCCCAGGGTTGAAAAAGTTTCAGTTGTCAGGTCATCCGTTGATGTGTCATTGGGCTCCAATATACTTCAATTGAAGCGCTTTGGCTTTGGCAATCAAGGCTTCATTCTTAGCATCGATGATTTTGGGATCTGGTTTGGGAATCCGAACGGTGATGCCCGATGGAATTTTGTCCGGATTCGGAATCACATTCTTGTTGGCCTGATAAATGTAGACCCAGAATGCCTTGTCCCCATAGTACTTTAGGGCCAGTAACGTCAAACGTTCACCAGGTGCGAGTTTTACAATAGCGATGTATTCCGTAGGGTCTGTAGGTGTAACAGGCTTGACGGCTGCGGTGGTCGTTTTTACTGCGGTAGTTGCGGGTTTGGCGGTCGTTACGGGTGTCTTTACTGCTGTAGGTTTAGCAACCGGCGCAGCAGTTTTGGTTGCTGGGGCAATGGGCTTGACTGCAGGTGTAGTTCGTTTTATGGGTGCAACTGTTTGTTTTGCCCTAGTAGGGGCCTGTTTGACGGTTGGTGTTGCCGTTGTTGTTTTTGGTACGGTTTGCTTCGCGGATGTTACGGTCGGTTTGACTATCGTTGATGCGGGTTCAGTAGTGCCTGTTTCCTGAGCAACCGACTGAATGGCTGCTTCCAAAGAATCATCTGCTGCGCTGGTTCCCACCGAGTCAGTATCCGATTCCATGGCAATGGCAGCTAAATCCTCCTGTAATGAAACGTCAGCTTCCAAAGAATCGATCAATTCCATTTCGTGGATTTTGACCGCGTCTTCCTTCCTTCGTTGATCGTTTGACTTCCAGGACCATACACCCAAAATTACAATCAATAGGAAAAACAAGATCCATGCCAAGGTGGACCGTTTGGTTTTTTTCGTTTTTGTATTTTTTTCGTTGCCGGTAACGTTATTCGTTGTCTTTTCCTTAACAACCACCGTTTTCTTTTCGACTGGAGCGGCGGCATTACTTTCGGCTCCACCATCCAGATCCACTGGTTCCAAATGCGAATAAGGCTGATTGACAGCATTTTTAAGCTCTGCATCAGGAATGAAAGAAACTTTGTAATGCGCTCTAATTTCGAATTCTTCGCCGGTAGAGACATTCACACTTTTACGGGCATCTACCAAAACGAGTTTAAGCGTGCCCAGACCGTTGATCTTGACTATGCCATCTTCAAACAGTGCCTCTTCTGAAACCTTAAAGAAGGCTCTCAGGAACTCTTCGGCCTCTTTTTTCTTGATTTTACCAGCTTCGGCCAGTTGATCGGTCAAATCCTGAAGGAGCAGTTTATTGTTCATGGACGGTGTAGTTTTTGATTTTTTCCTTCATGGTGGTACCAGCCTTGAAACTGGCAACGTACTTGGGAGGAATCATCCAGCGGCTTCCAGTGGATGGATTGACGGATACACGCTCCTCTTTCTTTTTTACTTCAAAAGTTCCGAAACCCTGAATGGCCAGACTATCGCCATCCGTAAGGATTTTGGCGATCAGCGCCGAGGTCAGGTCAAGCAGTTCGCTGGCACGATTGCCGGTCGCCGGAACGGTCTGCTGAATTTTCTGAACAAGCTCTTTGTTTTTCAAAACGATGTGATTTAGTTGGTGCTTTCTATACAGCCAAAATTAAACAATTTTCCAAGATTTCCCAAACAGATGTTTCAAAAGAGTACCAATCTCTGCGTTCGTGCCTTGGCACAGTCGTTTTCTGCGCTCGGCATAGTCAAACAAGTTTGTCTCTGCTCTTGCTTATCGAAAACGTTGCCTGCTTATTCGACAATCCTCACGTACCGAAAGTACGCTCCGGTGTGTCTCATAATCAGTGCCTTGACCTTGGCACTCTTTTGAAACATCTTTCAGTGCAATCCAAAAAAAAGAGGCTGTATCAGTGTTTTGAAACAGCCTCTGTGTTTATATAGGAATATTACCTAAGTGCAGCTTGGGCTGCTGCCAGACGAGCAATGGGCACTCTAAAGGGAGAGCAACTTACATAGTTCAACCCCACCCGGTGGCAGAATTCAACAGAAGAGGGTTCACCTCCATGTTCGCCGCAAATACCGCATTTCAGATCGGGACGAACGGAACGGCCTTTTTCGACGGCCATTTGAACCAACTGCCCTACCCCTTTCTGATCGAGTACCTGGAACGGATCCACTTTTAGGATTTTCTTTTCCAGATAGGTTGGCAGGAAGGAAGCGATATCGTCGCGGCTGTAACCAAAGGTCATCTGTGTCAGGTCATTGGTACCGAAAGAGAAAAACTCGGCCGCGGTTGCGATGCGGTCTGCAGTCAATGCGGCACGTGGGATTTCAATCATGGTGCCCACTTTATATTCGATGCGTTTTCCGGTTTCAGCAAATAAAGTTTCTGCAGTGGCACGGATGATTTTTTCCTGTTCCAGGAATTCATAAAGGATACCTGTGAGCGGAACCATAATTTCTGGAATGGCGGTAACACCTTCCGATTGCAATTCCAAAGCGGCACTGAGGATGGCGCGGGTCTGCATTTCAGTGATTTCTGGAAAGGTGTTGCCCAAACGACAGCCGCGATGACCCAACATCGGATTTTGTTCCTTAAGGGATTCAATACGCTGTTGAATTTTTTTCAAAGGAATATTCATGATTTTGGCCAATTCTGCTTGTTCTCTTTCTTCGTGGGGTACGAATTCGTGCAAGGGCGGGTCAAGTAGGCGTACGGTCACCGGTAGGTCGTGCATGGCTTTGAAAATACCCTTAAAGTCAGCTTTCTGATAGGGAAGAATTTTTGCCAAAGCAATTTTGCGTCCTTCTACGGTTTCAGCAAGAATCATTTCACGCATCGCTTTGATTTTTTCACCATCAAAGAACATGTGTTCGGTGCGGGTAAGGCCAATACCTTTGGCACCGAACTTGCGGGCAACTTCGGCATCGTGCGGCGTATCTGCATTTGTGCGGACGCTCATGCGGGTATATTTGTCGGCCAGAGCCATCAGTTCGGCGAAATCGGCATCCACTTCGGCTTCTGTTGTGCCAACGGCACCTAAGTAGATATCGCCGGTGGATCCATTCAGAGAAATGGCATCACCTTCTTTCAGTACAAGATCGCCCACTTCGATGGTTTTGGTGCTGTAGTCGATTTTCAAGGTGCCTGCACCGGAAACGCAACATTTACCCATACCGCGTGCCACCACGGCAGCATGGGAGGTCATACCCCCACGAGCGGTCAGAATGCCCTGAGCAGCAGCCATACCGGCCAAATCTTCGGGGGAAGTCTCGATGCGGACCATGATCACTTTTTCACCTCGGGCAGCCCAATCGGAGGCGTCGTCGGCATTGAAAACAATCCTGCCGGATGCAGCTCCCGGAGAAGCAGCCAAACCCTTGGCAACGACTTGGGCGCCCTTGATGGCTTTCTTGTCGAAAACCGGGTGGAGCAGTTCATCCAGTTTGTTGGGTTCTACGCGCAAAACGGCGGTTTTTTCATCGATCATGCCTTGATGAAGCATGTCCATGGCAATTTTGACCATGGCTGAACCGGTGCGTTTACCGTTTCGGGTCTGAAGGAACCAGAGTTTACCTTCCTGAACGGTGAATTCCATGTCCTGCATGTCTTTATAATGGTTTTCCAGTCTTTCCTGGATGGCATTCAATTCACCGTAGATGGGCGGCATGGCTTCTTCCATGGAAGGATAATTGGCAATTCGAATGTCTTCACTGACACCGGCCAGAACAGCCCAGCGTTGTGAACCTTCCTTGGTGATTTGCTGGGGAGTACGGATACCAGCCACTACATCTTCACCCTGCGCATTGATGAGGTACTCACCAATGAACATGTCTTCGCCGGTGGCTGCGTCGCGTGAGAAGCAAACGCCAGTGGCAGAAGTTTGTCCCATGTTGCCGAACACCATGGCCTGAACCGTAACAGCGGTTCCCCATTCTGCCGGGATTCCTTCCATTTTGCGGTACAGGATGGCACGATCGTTCATCCAGCTGTCGAATACAGAGCAAACTGCACCCCAAAGCTGTTCGTAAGAACTTTCCGGGAAATCGTGTCCGGTTTGTTTCTTAACGGCGGCTTTGAATTTGGAAACCATGAGTTTCAGGTCTTCGACAGCCAGTTCGGTATCTAATTGAACACCTTTTTCTTTCTTGATGTGCTCAATGATTTCTTCAAAAGGATCAATATCGTTTTTATTGACGGGTTTCATCCCTAGAACAACGTCACCATACATCTGCACAAAGCGACGGTAAGAATCCCATGCGAAGCGGGCATTGCCGGTTTTGCGGGTAAGTCCTTCAACCACAGCATCGTTTAGACCCAGATTGAGGATGGTGTCCATCATGCCAGGCATGGAGGCACGTGCTCCGGAGCGAACAGAAACCAAAAGGGGATTTTCAATATCACCGAATTTGGAGTTCATCAGCACTTCAACACCCTGGATGGCTGCTTCGACATCAGCCTTCAACAAGGCTATGACTTCCTCTTTTCCAATTTGAAAATATTCGGAACAAACATCGGTGGTGATGGTAAAACCCGGAGGAACCGGTACACCGATTAAATTCATTTCAGCCAAATTGGCACCTTTACCACCAAGGAGATTTTTCATGGTTGCTTTACCTTCGGCATGTCCGTTACCAAAGGTGTAGACTCTTTTAGTTGTCATTCGTGTCTTAGATTTATATGTGAAAAATTGATTTTTTTTTTAGATACGCAAATGTAGAAAAAAACCTTTTGAACGTACTAAATTTTCGGTCGAAAATTTGGCTAAAATTCGGAGAGAAAAAGAAATCTGACTGTAATTTCGTATTTTTGCAGCCTGATTCGGAAAAGGCATGTTCCAAAACCGAAATTAACGCACATAAATTGTAACATTTTGGCAAAAACTAGAAAAGTTCTTCCGGTATTGGAAGCGGTCACCATCACGGATGTCGCCGCAGAGGGAAAAGCACTGGCAAGAGTCGGTGAAATGGTTGTATTCGTACCTTTCGTGGCACCGGGTGATGTGGTTGACCTGCAACTTCACCGCAGGAAACGCAATTATGCAGAAGGTAAGGTTGTCAAGATCCATTCCCTTTCTGATAATAGAGAAACGCCTATGTGTCAGCATTTTGGCGTGTGCGGTGGTTGCAAATGGCAGCACCTGCCCTATCTGGATCAGTTGAAATTCAAGCAGAAACAAGTTTTTGATGCGCTGACCCGCATCGGCAAAGTTGATTTGCCACCGTTTTATGCAGCCGATCCGAATTCTGTATCTGCTTCACAGGTGGAGAATGTGGATTACAGCAGCAACGCTTTCTACCCGATTTTTGGTTCCAAAAAAACTTCTTTTTACCGTAACAAGCTGGAATTCACGTTTTCAGACAAGCGTTGGATGACCAATGAAGAAGTGGCTTCCGGTGCGACTTTCGAAAACATGGATGCCCTCGGGTTTCACATCCCTGGCGCATTTGACAAAGTACTGGATATTGAGAAATGCTGGCTTCAAGAGGATGTTTCGAATCGAATCCGTCTGTTTGTGCGCGATTTTTGCCTTTCAAACGGCTATACGTTTTTTAATTTGCGGAACCAGTTTGGTTTGATGCGAAATCTTCAGGTGCGAACTTCTTCTACGGGTGAGCTGATGGTTATTGTGGTATTCTTTGAGGATGATGCTGAAAAGCATGAAGCGTTACTTAAAGAAATAGCATCCAACTTCGCTGAAATCACTTCATTGGTATATATCATCAATCAAAAAGCAAACGATACGATAGGCGATCAGGACATCCATGTTTACAAAGGTCGTGACCATATTTTTGAAGAAATGGAAGGCCTTCGTTTTAAAATCGGTCCCAAATCTTTTTATCAAACCAATTCCGAACAAGCCCTTGAATTGTACCGGGTTGCCAAGGCATTTGCCGGTCTGAAAGGTGATGAGCTGGTCTATGACTTATATACCGGAACCGGCACCATTGCTCAGTTTATTGCCAGAGACTGCCGCCAGGTAATTGGTATAGAATATGTTCCAGAAGCCATTGTGGATGCCCGGGTGAATGCTGAACTCAATGGTCTGGAAAATACCTTGTTTTTCGCAGGCGACATGAAAGATATTCTAAATCCTGAATTTATAACGACTTATGGACATCCGGACGTGCTCATCACCGATCCTCCCCGTGCCGGCATGCATGCCGACGTCGTGAAAGCAATAGTATTTGCTTCACCGGAAAAAATTGTCTACGTGAGCTGTAATCCGGCAACACAGGCGCGTGACCTGGCGCTGCTGGACAGCGATTATGAAGTCGTGAAAGTACAGCCCGTCGACCTATTCCCACATACACAACATGTTGAAAATGTGGTGCTTATGGTCAAGCGTGCTGTACGAAAAGAGTCGGTGGTGGTGGAACCTGTCCCCACTTCAACCTCAGACAATGGAAGCGATGGCCTCGATCTCGACGAGAGCACCCTTGGGTAAACCTTTGACAGCCACTGCTGAACGGGCAGGAAAGGATCCTTCAAACTGAGATTCGTACACCTTGTTCATGTCTGCAAAGAGGTTCATGTCCGAAAGAAATACGCTGACTTTCACCACCTGATCCATTTGACAACCCGCTTCCGATAAAATCGCTTTGAGATTCTTGAAACACTGGGTGGTTTGACCGATGATATCGACCGATTCAATGTTCCCGCTCCTTGGATCTATTGGAATCTGTCCGGAAACGAATATGAGATTGCCGGCACGGATAGCCTGATTGTAGGGCCCGATGGCTGCGGGTGCCTGTGACGTTTTGACGATAGTTTTCATAAGTGCAAGTATTGGTTTAAAAACCTAGGATATAGCCGGATGTTCCCGCTATCAGGCCTAATATGCCGTTTATGACTTTGACGCTGAGAAATCCGCGTTTGGATTCTGCCAGCAAGGGCAAGGTCGAGTGTCCATCTTGTGTGATGGAATTGGCTAAAAGGATGCTGAAGGGGATTTGCCCGCTCAAAAACAAGGAAATAAAGACCAGATGCGGCCCTGATTCCGGGATAAATCCAATCAAAACGGCCAAAAGTAAAACCCACAACTGATTGTGTGTCACCCAATTGGTCATTTCGACAGAATGCATGAGGAAATAGATGAGGGTCAGTGCACCAAAGGTCCAAAGGAAAATTTTCGGTACATGCTGACGTATGATGTGTTTCCAAAGGTGTTCTTCCAGAAAGTGATCGTCTACAAAGAAAAAAGTAACCATCATCAGCAAGGCCATCACCAGGAAAATGCCGTTGAACCAGGATTCATCGATGGGAAAGGTCAGATTGCCGGTTGCGGCTTTGTGAGCCGCATCTTCCTGTTCATGCCCGAAAAATCCGGTGCTCATCCCTAAAATGAATAAAATAAGACCGGTTATGAGCAGGATTCTGGTGAATGATGGGTTTCTGAAATTTTCTTTCAGGCTTTGCGTAATGCGTAGGTGACCGGTATGTTCGTGTTTGTGGACTACGAGGTGCTGTTCCATGTTTCTGGGGTGAACAATCTTCCAGCCCATTTTGTCCACCAGAATGCCGACTAGTACTCCTATTACGAACAAAATACCGAAGAGCATGAATGCTTTTTCAGGCATTTGAACGAGCATGACGAAGGCTTCATCCCCTACGCTCGAAATCATGGCGGCCAGCAAGGCTCCGAAACTGACAACGCCGTGCGTCCACATACCGACCACGGCAAAGCCACCGAAACAACCGGGGATCAAGCCCAGAAATGCTGCCAAAGCAACCTGGAGCGAGGGATATTTCCCCAGCCAACGCGTCCAACTTCCCTGTGTCAGCACATTCGTCAATTCGATGAACAACATGATCACGATGACGAAGCATGTGATCATCAGTGTGTTGCGTAATACGTCCGTAAAGATTTCGACCATTAACTGTTTAAATTCCGGATTCCATCCGGTGTTTCACTGCTTCGTACAAGAGAATACCGGCTGCTACGGAAACGTTCAGCGATCCGATCTTTCCTAAAATGGGAATTTGGACCAATTCATCACAAATCCGCAGGTTTTCGTTGGCGATACCGGTATCTTCAGCACCCATGACGATGGCAACAGGGCCTGAATAATCGGATTTGGTATAACTGTCGGCAGCCTTTTCGGAAGCTGCAATGACCTTGACTCCAGAATTCTTCAGCAACAGAATGGATTCACGGATGGATCCTTCCCGGCAGACGGGCAAGGTATGCAGTGCTCCGGCCGATGTTTTCACGGCATCCGCATTCACACTGACGCTGTCGGTCATCGGAATGACGATGGCATGAACGCCGGCGCATTCGCAGGTACGGGCTATGGCGCCGAAGTTGCGGACATCGGTGATGCCGTCCAGCAGGACGATGAACGGGTTCTTACCTTCCTCGTACAGGGTCGGCAGGATGTCTTCCAGGCGTTGATAGGTGACTTCAGAAATGAAGGCCACCACTCCCTGGTGGTTTTTCATCGTGACACGGTTTAGCTTTTCGACTGGAACACGCTGTACAGGAACGCGGGTACCCTTGAGGGCGTCGAACAGTTCTTTGGTTAATTCCGTTTCCAGGTCTTTGCGCACGAGGATCTTGTCTACGTCCTTACCAGCCAGGACAGCCTCCAGCACAGCGCGGACACCGAAAATGAATTCGGAACGGTTTTCGTTGGGTTGACGTACAAAGGGTCTTTTAGTATACATATTTTTTAGTTTAAATGGAGTTTTCCAGCATCAGCTGGCGGGCATTGCGGATGGCAGCATCTGTCAGGTTTGCACCGCTCAACATCAGTGCGATTTCCGTTAGGCGTTTTTCCGGATCCAAAACAATCACTTGCGTGAGGGTCTTGCCGTTCAGTTCGGTCTTAAGTACTTTGAAATGGTTTTTGCCTTTCACGGCAATTTGAGGTAAATGGGTGATACAAAGCACTTGACGATTATCGGCGATGCTTTTCATAATCTCTCCCATCTTATGTGCGATTTCACCGGAAACACCGGTATCGATTTCGTCAAACAACAAGGTTGGCAAACTGGTGAACTCTGCAATCAGCGATTTGATGCAGAGCATGATACGGGATATTTCACCGCCGGATGCAATTCGTTCGATGGCTTGCGGGCTGGTCTGCGCATTAGCGGAAAACAGGAAGGAAATCTCGTCCTGACCATCCGAATCCATCGCTCTCAGGCTGGATTCAATCCGCAAAACGGCTTTTGGAATACCCAGCAGAACCAATTGACGAATGAGGCGTTCCTCGATAGATGACAGCACGTTGCTACGTTTGGCAGTCAACTGGTTGGCCAGATTCTTTGCAATAGATTCAGCATCAGTTAGTTGTTTCTTGTTTTCAGAAATACTCGTATCGAAGGATTCTATGAAGCTAAGCTTTCCGGCAAATTCATCACGCAAGGCGATGAGTTCCGTAGAGTTTTTGACGTGGTGTTTTTGTTGCAAGGTGAACAGCAGGTTCAGCCGTTCACTGATTTGATCCATTCGTGACGGATTCACTTCCACATCGTTCAGCATAACTTCGAGCTCCCTGGATAAATCCTTCAAGTCCAGATAGCTGGAGCGGATGCGTTCGTCGGCTTCCTGCAGTTTCGGAAAGACCTTCAGCAAATGTTCCGACTGATTCAAAGCGGTTTTTAGCGCTGTATTGACGCCGTGCTCCTCTTCGTCCAGCAAATTAAATATTTTCCCGATTCCCAGTTTGATTTCTTCAGCGTGGGTGAGTATTTCCCATTCGGTTTCTAAGGCATCCTGTTCACCTTCCATGAGGCCTGCCCCATCCAGTTGTTCCAGCTGAAAACGGAGGTAGTCTTCTTCTTCACGTGCTTTCAACGCCTTGTCTTCCAGATTATTAAGGTAGGCCTTCAGCTCTTTATATCGGCTGAACGCAACCTTGTACTGACTCAGCAACACAGAGTTGCAGGCAACAGCATCAATAATGTCACGTTGAAAGGCATCGTTGCCGACGAGCAAGTTCTGATGCTGGGAATGAATGTCAATGAGTCTGCCACTCAGTTCTTTAAGAATGTTGAGCGAAACCGGAGAATCGTTTACAAAGGCACGACTTTTGCCGCTGCTGAAGAGTTCCCGGCGGATCAGGCAAATTTCCGGATCGAATTCCAGGTCGTTATCTTCAAAAAAGGATTGCAAACCGTAGGCTTGTATCTGAAAAGTGGCTTCAGTGACGCATTTTTCGGAACCTTCCTGAATCACGCGGTTGTCGGCACGCTGCCCGAGAATCAGCGAAAGCGCCCCCAACAGAATGGATTTACCGGCTCCCGTTTCACCGGTTAAGACGGAAAATCCATCATCGAAGGACAAGTCCAGCTTGTCAATCAGGGCGTAATTCTCAATGTGCAGGTTGCGGAGCATGTCACTTTTTGGTTTTGATGCCTTGCAACCGGTTGGTAGAAGCCGGATAAATACTACTCAGCAGGTCGTAGACCCCTTGTTTTTCCTGGGCATTGGCTTTGCTGTAAATATTGATGAGCTCATCTGCTTTGGTTTCAATGAAATTCGAAAGCAAGGGCGATCCAGGCTTAAATTGCTTGGCCGGTTTCAGATTTTCCAAGGCAGCATAGATCTTTGCCCTGCCATCTTCCGGCTTGTCATACATTACATCCAAACCCAGGCGGTGATACTGATAGGAAAATAGGCGCATTTCCGGCTGATTTTCATTGCTGAGCACACTGGCCCAGCCCCAGTGGTTCTTATCAACCTGCGCCTTCCAGCTCTCTCCCATGGAACCTTGCGCCATAGAGGTGATTTCCTGAGCACGCTGGAAGAAAGGACTTCCACCCAACTTGGAGAAACTGTCGAAATCGAGACCCAGAATAATGTACGCCCAAAAATCCAATGTAGCCGTGAGGTTGTCGGAAATGGTGCTTTCATTGAACGTCAAGGTCTGGTTTTCCTGAAAGTCAAACGTGAGTTGTTCCCTGAAATTCAACAGGCTGGTAGTATAATTGGTTCCGTATACCGGCCTGGAACTCTGTATCTGAAAATCACAGGTGTGTGTATTTGCGTCCCGTGACTTGAAAATGAATAAAATGGAGCACTCTATTTTTTCGTTATTGCTCAGTTGTACATTGGAGAAACGGGTGGTGTTCATGTATTCCTGAACCACCGTTTTCAGGTTTTCGTAGACCGCCTTGTCCGTGCCCGAAATCTGTTCCGTATTGATTTGAACCTTGCAGTTCAGCTCCTGGGCATAGATGGACAATCCTCCTGAAAGAAGGAGGATTAACAGCAGAAAGGGTTTCAAGGTCCGGAAATTCATAAACAACATTTTGGATGCAAATATAACATTAATTATATATTAATAAAATAGTTATTCAATTCGTTTAGAATATCTTCTGCCACTTCTTTTTTTGACTTAAGAGGAAAAGTATACTGATCCCCTTCCCTTTTTAGGATGGTGATTTGGTTGGTGTCGTGCTGAAAACCTGCACCAGGATTTCGCAGGGAGTTCAAAACGATGAAATCCAGATTCTTACGATCCAGTTTGGATTGGGCATTCTGGATTGCATCATCGGTTTCCAGGGCAAACCCGACCAGAATCTGCGGTTTTTTCTTGAGTTTACCGAGTGTGGCGGCAATATCACGGGTTGGTTTGAGATGTACAAGCAGGTCTTCTTCCCCCCGCTTCTTCTTGGAATCAAAAGGATGAACCGGCGTAAAATCGGCAACCGCTGCGCAAAGGATGGCTGCATCCATGGCAGGGAAAAAGAGGGTGGCTTTATCGAACATTTCACCAGCCGATTCCACATCAATCCGGTCGATACCTGGATGTACCGATTTCAAGCTGACAGGCCCGGTAATCAGTTTTACATGTGCACCGCGGTTGGCACAGGCTTCAGCCAGGGCAAAGCCCATTTTTCCGGATGAATAATTGCCGATGAAACGCACGGGGTCAATCTTTTCGTAGGTCGGTCCTGCGGTGATTAGGATGGTCTTTCCTGACCAGGGTAATTTTTGAGTGAAAAATTCAGAAATGATTCTGAAAATAACGATGGGTTCCTCCATCCTGCCCTTACCCACATCGCCGCAAGCCAATTCGCCTTCGGTGGATTCGATGAATTGAACGCCACGGGCATGCAGTTTCTCCATGTTTACCTGAACGGCAGGATGATTCCACATCTTGCAATTCATGGCCGGAGCCACGAATACTGGGTTAGCGAACGCCAGGTAGGTAGTCGAAAGCGCATCGTCCGCAATACCTCCGGCGAACTTGCCTAGGATGTTGGCGGTTGCAGGTGCGACCAGCAGGATGTCCGCCCAGTCGTTCAGCGCAATGTGTTCCGTTGTGTATTCATTCGACTCTTCGAAAATATTGGTATAAACGGCATTTTTCGATACCGTC
>Ga0209125_1001914_pt1 | contig 17647 bp, 12 predicted proteins | sample BarGraIncub1131A_FD_184503 | JGI IMG/M metagenome (GOLD analysis project Ga0209125, IMG submission 184503) | Arctic peat soil microbial communities from Barrow, Alaska - Barrow Graham LP Incubations 11-31A (SPAdes) (version 2) | ecosystem: Environmental > Terrestrial > Soil > Wetlands > Peat...
GATTTATTCGAAGCACAATTAGATATAATTTATGCAGCATAAGTAATTTCAACGATTTAAGTATAAATACAAATTGGTTCAACTTGTTATTGCAATTGGTCATTTTTTTATTTATAGTTTTTTTAAAAGAAAGAAGCAGTTTAATATAATCTGCTTCTTTTTTTACTTTATGGATTTATTAGTAGCACTGTAGCACAGGTTAATTATTATGCCTTTTATATTAAAGAAATATGGTATATGGTCGATATAGATAATATAATATATTGAATGTAATACTACAGATTATGTAACTTTAGAACAATTAGCTGTTAGTAAAGGGTTATTCGATAGATTTTAGTCGGAGAAAAAAAGTAAATAGGAGGGTAATACCGTATGAATGATAATTTTTACAAACAGTTAATTGAAGAGTCACAAACAGGATATGCATATTACAAAATAATATGTGATGAATACGGTATTGCCTGTGATTATGAATTTATTGAAGTCAATGCCGTCTTTGAAAAAATTATAGGACTAAGGGGATTAGATATAGTTGGCAGAAGAGTTACTGAAATTCTATCGTTAATAAGAACGTCTGAATTTGATTGGATACATTTTTATGGAGATATTGCAATTAATGGTGGTAAAAAAGAATTTGAGCAGTTTTCGAAGCATTTACATAAATGGTATAGGGTAAAAGCATATTCGCCAGAAAAGAATCATTTTGTAGCACATTTTATTGATATCAATGAGCAAAAATTGGCAGAGGCGAGGTTACACTCAAAGACAGCTTTCCTCGAGGCACAGGCGAACGCATCACTGGACGGGATACTGGTAGTTAACGAGAATCAGACAAGGATTCTCACCAATCGTCGAATCTTTGAGTTGTTCAATGTTCCACAATATATTATAGATGATGAGGATGATACATTATTGCTTAAGCATGTTATAAGCTTGACCAAAGAACCTGAGCAATTTTTAGAAAAGGTTAAATATCTCTATTATCACCCTAATGAGACTAGTCGTGACGAAATCGAATTCAAGAGCGGGATGGTTCTGGACAGACATTCAGCGCCTGTTATGGACAAGGAAGGAAATTACTATGGGAGGATCTGGACATTCAACGACATCACTGAACGCAAAAGGTTAGAAATGTCTCTTTCCAATGAGAAGATGCTTTTAGAAATAACACTGGTATCTGTAGGAGATGGAGTAATTTCTACCGATAATATGGGTAATATCGTGTTTTTGAATAGAGTTACTGAGCTCTTGACTGGTTGGACACAAGAAGCGGCAAGAGGAAAACCAATTGAAGAAGTATTTAATATTGTTAATGAGTTTACACTAGAGAAGGAAGAAAATATAGTTCAAAAAGTACTTGAAAGTGGAAAGATACTTGAATTACCTAACAATACGATATTGATTTCAAAAGATGGTATTGCGCGATCTATTGAAGATAGTGCCGCACCTATTGTGCAAGAAAACGGAGAAATTGTTGGTGTGGTATTAGTATTTAAAGATGTTACAGAGAAAAAAGAAAGGCAAAAGGAAATATTATATCTAAGCTATCATGATCAATTAACAGGTTTATACAACCGCAGATTTTATGAGGAAGAGATAAAGAAACTTGATATTGAAAAAAACATTCCTATGACCATTGTCATGGGTGATGTAAATGGGTTAAAACTTATTAATGATTCCTTTGGACATGTCATGGGTGATGAGCTTCTTAAGAAAGTAGCAGAAGTTATAAGAAAAGGATGCCGAGCAGGCGACATTATCGCAAGGCTAGGTGGAGATGAATTTGTTGTTATATTACCTAAAACGGATGCTTTTGAAGCAGAGCGAATTATTAAAGGTATAACAGATTTGTTATTAGGAGAAAAAGTAGGCCTTATTGATATTTCTATATCCTTTGGGTATGAAACCAAAAATAATAGAGAAGAGAAAATTGAAGAGATATTAAAGAAAGCTGAAGATCATATGTATAAGAAAAAAATTTTTGAAAGTCCAAGTATGCGAGGAAAAACAATTAAAGCCATAATAAATACCCTTCATGAAAAAAACAAAAGGGAAGAACAACACTCCCATAGAGTTTCAGCATTGTGCAAAAGCATGGGAGAAGCTCTTGGCTTGACTGAAAAAAAAATTCAAGAACTTAAAATAGTTGGGTTACTTCATGATATAGGGAAAATAGCAATTGACGAAAATGTACTCAATAAGCCAGGTAAACTTACGGATGAGGAATGGAAAGAAATTAAGCGTCATCCAGAAATAGGCTATAGAATACTTAATACAGTAAATGATATGTCTGATATGGCGAACTATGTATTGAAGCACCATGAAAGATGGGATGGGAAGGGATATCCAAAAGGTATAAAAGGGGATGAGATACCCATCGCATCAAGAATCATAACTATAGCGGATTCCTATGATGCAATGACTAGTGAGAGAAGTTATCGTCGTGCACTACCAAAGGAAGTCGCAATAGGGGAATTACAAAAAAATGCAGGAAGCCAATTTGATCCTGAGCTGCTAGGTGTATTTATCGAAAAAGTATTAGACAAAAACTAGTATTAATGGAAGATAGGGTGAATATGTGTATTATTAACCTTATGAAACAATATTCAAGGAATTTATAAGAGGGTGATGAGTTAATGCTTATCGTCCTCTTTTCTTTTGCCAAGAAGATATTCTTATGGTGATTATGGGTAGGAGAAAGCTCTCACTTTTCTATATGCGTAGTTTGACGAAAGTTGCGAATGAATTATAGCCCTAAATGTTGTATAATTAAAGTAAATTATGGGTATTTGTAGGAGCGTATATGCATTATATATTAGATAGGGTGATGCAATGATTATTAATATGACTAAAGTTATCATTTAAATAATTAAGCAAAAGGAGATATGCATTATGAAAAATATAATGCCAGTTATAAGTTTCGATTACAAGAATTATAATGCTTGTAAAAATGAATATATAGGAGATCATGATTTAGAAAAAAAGTTGAATGAAAGAATTATGCAACTTGAAGTGGAGTTGCAGTATACCAAGGAAGCCCTACAAACATCAAATGAGGAACATCTTGTTTACAATGAAGAACTGCTAAGTATAAACGAAGAATTTAAAGTAGCAAATGATGAATTACTAAGAATTAACATCAAATATAAAAATAAAAATGAAGAATTAGCTGATCTATATAATGATATGACAAACTATTTAAACAGTGCAGATATTGGGACTATTTTTCTTGATGAAAATCTTTGCGTACGAAAGTTTACACCGGGTATTACTAAAGAGATAAACCTTAAGCCTCAGGATATCGGGCGTCCGATGCATCACATATCTAATAAATTGATTAATGATGACTTAAATGTGGGCGCAAGGGAAGTATTAAGCACTCAAAAGCCTTTTGAGAAGGAAATTCAAAGTAATAATGGAAGTTGGTATTTATTGAAATGTGCACCATATTGTACATCGGAGAATTCAATTAAAGGTGTCGTTATATCTCTTGTGGATATAACAAATAAGAAATTATTAGATGAAACAATTTTAGCAGACAATTTAAAGACGGAGTTTTTCAGTAACCTTTCTCATGAACTTAGAACGCCTCTAAATGTAATTTTAAGTGCCTTACAGCTTTTAGATAACTATACAATTGGCAGTGATGTTAATGATAAGGAAAGAAAATTTAAGAAGTATAGTAAAATAATGAAACAGAATTGTTACAGGCAATTACGCCTGGTTAATAATATGATTGATATTACAAAACTTGATGCAGGTTTTTTTGAACTAAATCTACAAAACTGTGATATCGTAAATGTTGTTGAGAGTGTTACTATGTCAGTGGCCGAGTATATCAAATCTAAATCCATAGAATTGATTTTTGATACTGATATAGAGGAGTGTATAATATCCTGCGATCCAGAAAAGATTGAAAGGGTGATACTAAATCTACTTTCTAATTCAATAAAATTCACAAAACCAGGAGGAAGTATGATAGTAAATATGCATGATAAAGGAGAAAATATTATAATATCGATAAAAGATACAGGTATAGGCATCCCAAATGATAAGTTAGGTATTATTTTTGATAGGTTTAGACAAGTAGATAAATCACTTGCGCGTAAACAAGAAGGTAGTGGTATTGGACTGTCTATAGTAAAATCCCTTGTGGAGCTTCATAAAGGCACAATTTCTGTAGTGAGTCAATACGGCAAAGGAACAGGGTTTACTATTATGCTTCCAGTAACAGTACTGTCTAAAGAAAACCATATATGTGAAGCATTTGAAACTGAATCACAACAAAGAATTGAGAAAATACATATTGAGTTTTCTGATATCTATTCCTTAAATTAGATAGATTAGCATATGAGTTCAATTGTTGGTATAGCTACATCAGGGACGGTCACTATTTAACCCCTCAAGGTATAGAAAGTCTCCCACTTCTATAAGGGGGAGTTATATACTGTAATGAAAAGAAAACTTTAGTGGGAGTCTAAATCTCCTTCTGAAGTCGTTAATACTGCAGCTCCGCAGGAGATGATTTAACCCCTCAAGGTATATGTAAAAGTAATTATACACATACTAATAACAATATTTACAATTGAGGGGTGAAGGTATTGGATCTAGGTTCATTAATAAAAAAAGTTACCAAAAGAGAAGATAGTCTAGATATACAGGAGGCATATAATATATATAGTCTTCTAAGAGCAAGATATATCAGTACTCAAACAGTTCAATTATTTAAGAACTTTGTTCATGATGTAGATTGGCAAATAATTCTAGAAGAATTTCAGAAACATTTTGAAAAGCAAATAATAAATTTAGAGGAATTAGGTGAACATTTTCGTATCATCATGCCAAATAGACCTCCGGTGGACGTCAAGTTTGAAAGCCATATTAATGATATAACAGATGATTATATATATAAAACCATATACCATGACCTCGTAGCGCAGCTGACGTCTCTTATCGATGCAGTTCGTTCAATCAGTACTAATGATAAATTAAGACATATTATCATAAAAGATTTAATAATGCATTTTAAGGATTTCGATACCCTTTATAAGTTTGGTAAATTGAAAGGCTGGGAAGAGACATATCCTGTTTACAAGACTTCTATAAATCAATTAAAAGAACAACTTTCCACGTCAGAAGCGTTTCATGTGTGGGATCATATTGCCATGAGATATGAACAAACTGAACTTATAAGCATATTTGCTAGTTTTGCTCATGATACTGAGTTTAAGGTAATACTTCAACACGGGTTATATATTTATAACAAGCAGGTTAAAAATCTTGAACAGTTAGCACTAAAGCTTAATGTTCCCCTTCCTAACAGACCTGCTCTACCAGTAACGTCTCCCATCGATCCTGAAACGATCACGGATAAGTTTATGTACCGAATTATTTTAAGTTGGCAATTAACTTCCTTAGATGCTCATGTCAGAGCAATCATTGAGACAATTAGAAATGAGTCATTGCGTGAGTTATGGAGCGGGCTTCTTAATGCAGAGCTGGAGTATTACGATAAATATCTGAAGTATGGAAAAATGAAGGGCTGGACAAGAGTAGTCCCAATTTATGGGGAGCCAGTGACTTAATTGCAATACATATCATTCTTAAAATTTGGATTAAGGGGAGACATTTGTCTTCCCTTAAAAGTTGTCATGCTAAATAAGATAGACTAGCATCTTTAACTTATTATTTTCTACATATAAAATAAATTACTAGAAAGAAATTTAAAAACTTTTATACTATTGCATTAACAATTTGTTATAATAAGAAGATAAAATGAGATACATAATCTAGTATATGTTAATGGGGGATATGATGAAAGAGAATAAGAACATTGAAACAAACGTAAGTACTAAAAATCCCGGGGGTGATGCTCACCAAAATGATATCACAAAAACAGACTTTTCAATTGTCGGCATAGGCGCTTCTGCAGGAGGGTTGGAGGCTATGTTAGATTTCCTCAGTAATGTGCCTAAAAATAGCGGATTGGCTTTTGTTATCGTTCAGCACATGGAGAAGGGGAGTAAGAATATTTTAGTGGATCTACTTCAGAGTGTTACTACTATGGAGGTTGTTCAGGCTTATGAGAACATGTCTGCTCGCCCAGATTGCGTATATGTAATTCCGCCAAATAAGAATATGTCTATTAAGCATAATGTGTTACACCTTTTTGATTATATTGAGCCCCATACTTTGCGTCTTCCCATAGATTTCTTTTTTTCTTCTCTTGCAAATGATAAGCATGAGAGGAGTATTGGAGTAATTCTCTCGGGAATGGGTACCGATGGTTCTTCGGGGATCAGAGTAATTAAGGAAAAAGGGGGAAGCGTCTTTATCCAGGAACCATCTTCTGCTAAATTTGATGGCATGCCTTGTAGTGCAATCAATACAGGTGTAGCAGACGTTATATCAACAGTTGATACAATGCCTTCAAAGATTATCTCCTATCTTGAGAATAAGCCTCATATGGCTATGGGGGACAATGATCAAACAGTTATACCAACGAGTTACTTCGACAATATTATAGAAATGTTACGATCACATACAGGACATGATTTTTCTTCATATAAAAGAAATACTATACAACGTAGGATTGAGCGGTGTATGGGTATCCATCAAGTTGACGATATATCTAAATATGCTCGTTTTTTAAAGGAAAATCCTCAGGAACTGGAGTTGTTATTTAAGGAATTTTTAATTGGGGTTACTAGTTTCTTTCGTGAGCCCGCGGAGTGGAAATTGCTAAAAGACAAAGTTATACCGTCGCTCTTAGCAGAGAGGTCACCCACTGATACGATCAGGGCTTGGATATCTGGATGTTCCACAGGTGAGGAGGCTTATTCTTTAGCGATTGTCTTCAAAGATGTGCTAGACCAATTAAAGCTTCCAAATGACTTTTCAATTCAGATTTTTGCTACCGATCTGGACCCTAAAGCTGTTGATAAAGCTCGGGAGGGAATTTTCTCGGTTAATATCGAAAAAGATGTGTCCACCCAGCGCCTAAGCAAGTATTTTGTCAAGGTGGATCGAGGATATCAGATTGCATCGGAAATTCGGGATATGGTCATATTTGCTCAGCAAAACATGATTAAGGATCCGCCATTTACAAAAATTGATATAATGATTTGCCGTAACCTGCTTATATACCTAACACCAGAAATTCAGAAGAAGTTGATTCCTCTTTTTCACTACAGTCTCAATAGTGGCGGATTTTTGCTTTTAGGAAGTGCGGAGTCGGTGGGGGACTTTACCAATATTTTCAAGACACTTGACGTCAAATCGAGAATATACCAGAGGCTTCGGCCTCTAATTCAGATGGAGCCTATAGAATTCCCAACCTCCTTTTCTCCGGCTAAGACTGAAGCAACTCAGCCAAGCGATGAGGTTAAGAACATGCAGACGCTGGCGGATAAATTGATTTTGGAGCATTATTCACCAGCCACAGTGCTTGTCAATAGTAAAGGTGATGTCCTCTATATTACAGGGCGAACGGGTAAGTACTTGGAGCCGCCTGTAGGTAAGGTCAATTGGAATATTTTTGCCATGGCCCGTGAAGGACTAAACTATAAACTGAGTGATACATTCTATAAGGCTCTTAGGCAAAAAGAGGAGGTTACATGCAAGAACGCTGTTGTGATAAACGAAGGTGGATCGCTGATGGTTAATATATCAGTCAACCCAATCAAAGATTCGGGGGCGCTTCATGGGATGGTAATGGTTATTTTTACGGACGTGACCATTCCTAAGGCATGCGAGACAATAACTACATCCGGACAAATCCCGGCAAGTAATAAGCGGGAGGAGGAACTGGAGCGAGAACTAATTCAAACAAGGCAAATGTGGCAAGATACTGGTGCACAAATGCAGATATCCCAAGAAGAATTCAAATCCAGAAATGAGGAATTGCAGTCATGTAACGAAGAACTCCAATCGACAAACGAAGAGCTGACCACAACAAAGGAAGAAGTTCAGTCATCAAATGAAGAGCTAAAGACAATCAATTTCGAACTACAGAACAAGTTAGACAACCTGTCACTAGTCACAAGTGATATTAAGAATCTAATGGACAGCACGAAGATTGCTACCTTGTTTTTGGATAACTCTTTGCTCGTTAAGCACTTTACGAGTCAGATGACTGTTGTCTCTAGGTTGATTTCCAGTGACGTAGGAAGGCCAATTACTGATATCGCCTCGGATCTTATCTATCCTGAACTTGAAGAAGATATTAGGGATGTGCAACGTACGCTGATTACTGTTGAAAAACAGGTTATGTCTCGCGATGGGAATTGGTTTAATGCGCGTATTCTGCCTTACCGCACGTTAGAGGGCGAAATAGATGGTGTGGTAATCACCTTTGTAAATATCACTAAATCCAAAGTGATCGAGGTGGAATTCGGTAAAACAAAATTGGATTTAGAAAAACGCATTGTAGATCAAAGTGAAGAGCTAATACTTGTAAATGACAGGTTGCTAAGTGAAGTGGAGCAAGGTCATAGGGAAGTCGCTGCATCGCTTGAGCCTGAGCATAAGTAAGTTATACGTATTTAACTCCTCAAGGTATATGTAAAAGTAATTATACACATACTAATAACAATATTTACAATTGAGGGGTGAAGGTATTGGATATAGGTTCACTAATAAAAAAAGTTATCAAGAGAGAAGATAGTCTAGATATCCAGGAGTCATTTAATATATATAATCTTCTAAGAGCAAGATATGTCAGCACTCAAACAGTTCAATTATTTAAGAACTTTGTTCATGACGTAGGTTGGGAAATAATCTTGGATGGATTCCAGAAAAATTTTGAAAAGCAAATAAAAAATTTAGAGGAATTAGGAAAAAAATTTCGCATAATCATGCCAAACAGACCTCCCATGGACGTCAAGTTTGCAACCCGTATTAATGATATAACAGATGATTATATCTATAAAAAGATATACCATGACCTCGTAGCGCAGCTGATGTCTCTTATCCATGCAGTTCGTTCAACCAGTACTAATGATAATTTAAGAAATATTATCATACAGGATTTAATAATTCATTTTGAGGATTTTGATACCCTTTATAAGTTTGGTAAATTGAAAGGCTGGGAAGAGACATATCCTGTTTACAAGATTTCTATAAATCACTTAGAAGAGCAGCTTTCCACCTCAGAAGCGTTTCATATTTGGGATCATATTACTATGAGATATGAACAAATCGAACTTATAAGTATATTCTCGAGTTTTGCCCATGATACTGAGTTTAAGGTAATACTTCAACATGGGTTATATATTTATAACAGGCAGGTTAAAGATCTTGAACAGTTAGCACTAAAGCTTAATGTACCGTTGCCTAACAGACCTGCTCTACCAGTAACTTCTCCCATTGATCCTGAAACAATCACAGATAAGTTTATGTACCGAATTATTTTAAGCTGGGAATTGGCTTCCTTAGATGCTCATGTCAGAGCAATCATTGAGACAATCAGGAACGACTCATTGCGTAAGTTATGGACCGGACTCCTTAATGCAGAGCTTGCGTATTATGATAAATATCTGAAGTATGGAAAAATGAAAGGCTGGACAAGAGTAGTCCCAACTTATGGGGAGCCAGTTACATAAAAATAGAACTAAGGATTGAATCCCCTTAGTTCTATTTTTATACCCTTTTATTAAGGGTTATGGTTTGTATCTAGGGAGTAAAAGAGTACACACAACATTATGTAAATTTAATGAACAAGTGCTGCAGCAAAGGTATATTGGTAATTTGTGGGTAAGTTTGCTATAATGTAATTATATAATTAGATTGTTTTGCGTAAAAAGGGAGTGGTTAAATGCAGAAGGTCAAAGAAATTAAAGTTGGTATAGGTTTTGCCACTGGGAGAAAGAGCTTTCAAAAGGTGTTGAGAACTAATATAAGTAACTGGAAGGAATCTGGTTTAGTGGCAAATAAGAGGATAAGTTTAAATCTTTTTGTGGCATACGATCTTCATTATAATAAGACTCAAATAACAGACTACACTAATGTGCATCCAGATCTAGTTAAGCAGATTGATAGTAGTAATTTTATTGGAAGTGTCTCTATAAAAGAAGAAATAGAATATTTAACTCGGGAAAATGTCATTACTTTTGAAGAAACTCAAAAGATTTTCGGAAAGGGGTATGCAGCCAAGCGTAATGCCGTTTTATATAATGCTATAAAGAATAATATGGATTACTTGGTTTTTCTAGACGATGATGAGTACCCGATGGCGGTGACCAATACACTTGATACTGTAATTTGGGGAGGTCAGTTTGTTTTAGCCGAACATCTTAAAAATATAACCGACGCTGATATTACTCACGGACATCATTGTGGATATATATCACCAATTCCTTATATGGAATTTAATGACACTATGACAGAAGGGGATTTCCGTTCTTTTATTGAGGCTATTAGTAATGATATCATTAAGTGGGATTCTTTAAAAGCCGTTATGAAAAACGGAGGAATTACATATGCAAATACAAAAACATTAACTAGCCATGATGCTATTGAGGTTGAAGAAGTAAACCATTCAAAATTCATATCAGGAGCTAATCTTTGTATTAACCTTACCAAACCTAAACGTATTTTTCCCTTTTATAATCCTCCAGGAGCTAGAGGAGAGGATACTTTTTTAAGTACTTGTCTTAGCCAGAGGAAAGTTTTGCGTGTACCGTGTTATACTTTTCATGATGGGTTTTCTACATATAATCACCTTTTAGAAGGTGTACTACCAATAAGACTTAAGTTCATTAAGGCTGATACGGAAAAAGTTACCACTCGATTTTATAATGCGTGTATAGGCTGGATTCGGTATAAGCCATTGTTGCTTTATATAACACATCCTGATCTTTATGATGAAAAAATTAAGGAGATTAGGCAGCAGCTGAGTATTACATTGCCTAAAATAAGCGAGTATTTTGGAAAACCAGAATTTATAAATATCTTAGGTGAATTAGAAAAATACAATAAAAATGTAAAAAAACATTATGGTGAATTTCTTGAAACACAACGTATCTGGGCAAAAATTATGGAACATTTTGCGAAGCGCGAATAAGATTTGGTTTAATGGCTCTTCCAAATCTAATTGCATTAATACTACTTAGTCCTGTTATTGTTCGTGAAACTAAGAAATATTTGTGGGATGATAATCTAGAGGCAATAGATAATGATTTAATAAAGGTAGTTAATGAAAATGGAAAAGTTATTGATAAACAAGAAAAAAATGTGTAAATTTAATTCAAAATATATATGTATAAACTCCTCTTAATATGTTAAAATATGTTAGGAGGTTTTATAGGTGTTTTTCAGTATATATTTAAATTTATCAATTGTTAACATATATTAATCTTTTATAATGATATATTATAAATATTGTGATAAAATACTAATGTGTTTGATTTGAGAGGGGATAATCATGAATTTAATGAAAAAAATATTTCAAGATTGGATATTACCTATAGTTGCAGCAATTATAATAGCATTTGTTATAAACAAACTTATTTTCTTTAATGTTACTGTTCCAACTGGGTCTATGCTACCAACCATAAACCTAAATGATAAAATATTAGTAACAAGAGTTCATGACAGAAATAATCTTAAACGTGGAGATATAATAGTTTTTCATTCAGATGAATTGGGTGAAGATTTAATAAAGAGGCTTATTGGACTACCAAATGATGAAGTAGAAATTAAAGAAGATGGATCTGTATATATAAACAAGAAGAAAATAAATGAGAGTTATGTTGTATATCCAGGTGGTAAAACAGGGAAATTTAAAGTACCAGAAGGTAGTTACTTTTTTATGGGAGATAATAGAATTAACTCCCTTGACGCAAGATATTGGCAAAAGCCTTTTATACCTGCGAAAGATATAATGGGCAAGGCAAGAATTAGAATAAGTCCTTTAAGCAAATTTGGAAAATTAAAATAAAAAAAATGGCAGAGTATAAATGCAAGTTTGTATATCTGCTATTCTTATTTTTTGAAAATTCAGTATAATTAATTTGTAATATAGAGTTTATTAATTATCTTGGATCCTTTTTCTAACACAATACTAGGTAAAAAAAAACTATGTAAACCTTTAAATGGCCCGTTTATATATTTGTAAAAAAATACAAGTATTCTTTTGATAATAATGAAGCAATATATAACTATATTAACAATAGATAAATAAGAATAAAAAAAATAGAATACTTTCAAAAAACTTAGTAAAGTGTGAAAATATTTATGAATCATAGTGATAAGTTGCGAAAAATAGAGTATTTTGTATGTATTTGACTGGTAAAGAAATTTAATATGAAAATTCCGTAAAAACAAGTAAACTTGATATTTAATTATTTTAAATACATATGGTATTATAAATTTAATTAATAAATTTAATATTTATTATTAATAAGGAGGATATATCATGGAAGAACCAAAAAAACTTCATTCAAATGCTTATGGTGGAATAAAGGGTGAAGACTATGTACCTTACGTTCCATTAAGTCAAGCAATCCCTGAATTAACTGTTGTTTCTATATTATTAGGTATTGTGGTTGCGGTTATATTTGGTGCAGCAAATACTTACCTTGGATTAAAGGTGGGTATGACAATTGCAGCGGGTATTCCAGCGGCAATCATTGCAACAGGTCTTTTAAAAGGTATTTTCAAGAGAAATAACATCCTTGAAACTAACATGATTGCTTCTATGGCTTCAATGGGGGAATCATTAGCAGGTGGACTTATATTTATTGTTCCAGCAGTTATACTACTTGGGAGCAAATTATCATTATTATCAATTGTTATTATTTCATTATTAGGTGGATTATTAGGTATATTTTTTGTAACTCCACTAAGGAAATACCTTGTAGTTGAAGAACATGGTAATCTAGTTTACCCAGAAGGCATGGCTGCATCAGAAGTTTTGGTTAGTTCAAGTGCTGGTGGAACAGGATTAAAAACAATGCTTACAGGTCTTTCCGCAGGCGGAGCTTATAAACTTCTATCTGGCGGGTTCATGTTCTGGCTTGAAGAGCCATCATGGACAATTAAATCATTCCAAAGTACGTTCTTTGGGGCGGATGTGATGGCATCACTTCTTGGTGTTGGTTTCATAGTCGGAATTCAGATTTCAATGTACATGTTTGCAGGTGGTTTAGTTGCATGGTTTGGTCTAATACCATTATTAAAATATGTTGGTGCTGGACTTACTGTACCACTTTTTCCATCCACGGTTTTGATTTCACAAATGGATGCTGCAACAATTTGGAGTAAATATATAAGATATGTTGGCGCTGGTGCAGTTGCAGCAGGCGGATTTATAAGTATAATTAAAGCTATGCCAACTATAATTAAATCATTTAAATCAGCACTAGGTGGGGCCTCTTTAAATAAGGGTGGACTTAAAAGAACTGAAATTGATACCCCAATGTCATGGGTTATAGGCGCAGTAGTATTTGTGTTCTTTATGACTTGGTTTTATCCAATAGTTCCAGGAGTTAATGTAGGAGTAATCGGAGCTTTAATGGCAGTTGTATTCTCATTCTTTTTTGCAGTAGTTTCTGCAAGGCTTGTTGGACTTATTGGAACATCTAATAATCCAATATCAGGAATGACAATAGCTACATTATTATTTGTAACATCAGTATTAAAAGCAACAGGTCATACAGGAAATACAGGAATGATAGCAGCTATTACTGTCGGAGCAGTTGTTTGTGTTGCTACAGCAATCGCAGGTGGAGCGGCTCAGAGTTTAAAAACTACATTTATTATTGGAGGTACTCCTAAGAGAGTAGAACTTGCCATGTTACTTGCAACTATTGCATCAGCGGCTGTAGTTGGTGGAGTAATTATGATGCTAAATTCTGCCTATGGCTTAGGATCTAAAGCTATTCCAGCACCACAAGCTACAATTATGTCTATGGTTGTAAAGGGTATTATGACATCTCAACTTCCATGGGCACTAGTTCTTGTTGGGGCTACATTTGGAGTTATGTGTGAATTAATGAATATTCCTGTTTTGCCATTTGCACTTGGTTTATATCTACCAATTTATTTAAGTAGTGGAGTTCTCATTGGTGGTATTATAAGAGCTATGGCTAATACAAAATTCAATAAAGATAAAGAACAATTAAAGGTTCAAACTGAAAAAGGAGTTCTTCTTGCATCAGGTCTTGTTGCAGGGGATGCACTTGTAGGTATAATTATAGCTGTATTTGCTATAGTTAAAGTAAACATTGGCTTTGGAGCGAAGATTCTACCATCAATTACAGGTAGTCCTTGGACAGCAGCAATAGTTATGTTCTTATTCGCAACATGGGTCTACAGATATGTTACAAAAGTATCTCAAAAGGTTTAATTAATGAATAAAAAATAAGTAAAGAGCCTTTTAAATAAGGCTCTTTATAATTTGTAGGTGATTAAATGGAAAATGGACATATTAATAATAAAAAGGGTAAGAAGAAAGAAAACTTTAGGCAAGATAACTTTTTATTGTATGTTCCTAAAAAGAAGCATGAGACTTGGGAAATAAGAGATGATAAAGTTTATTTAATTTTTCATCATAATAAATTTATCGAAAAATTTGTAAGATGGCTCGTAAGAAAGCCTAATGTTAGCGATATGGCTTTAGACGAACTTGGATCTACAGTATGGCTATTAATTGATGGCAAAACTACAGTATATGATATAGGTAAAAAATTTGAAGAAAAGTTTGGAGATAGCTGCAGGCCTGTATATGAAAGACTAATAATGTATATTAGATACTTGAATAGACGTGGTTGGATTACATTTGATAGAGGTAATCAAGAAGGCGGAAAAACTATAAAAATTAATACCATGAAAAAGAATTAAATAGTTCATTAATGAATTTTCTATAATAATGATCTTTGCATTGAATTATGGATATATGTATTCTACAAAAGTAGATAAAACAGCAGTTTAATGTTATAATCAACTATGGTATATTATTCAATTGATAATTAAAAAAATATAAGTTAAGAGCCATTATAATGGCTCTTAACTATTTTGTAGGTGAGAAATATGTTTAATAAAGAAAGCAAAGATAGATCACAAGAAAAAATTTTATTATATAAACCATTAAGAAAAATTGAAGAATGGGAAGTAAATAATGATATAGTAAAATTATTTTTTAACCATAATAGGGCAGTAGAAAGATTCATGAGATGGCTTATGAAAAAATCAAAGGTTAGTGATTTAAAACTTGATGAAATAGGTTCTATGGTGTGGCAGTTTTGTGATGGAACTAAAACCGTTTATGAAATAGCTATAGCTATGGTTAAAAAGTTTAACGATACTGAGCAGAATTCTATTGATAGATTAATCATGTTTTTAAGGTATTTATCAAGGCGAGGTTGGATAATTTTTGAAAAATAATATACCATATTTTAACTAACTTATTATTGGAGGGAAAAGAATATGGAATTAAATAAATTAATTGATGTTATGAGAGAAGATATTATTAGCTCCACTCAAGAAATTATAAAAATTAAGAGCGTTCAAAGCGAGGCAAAACCAGGAATGCCTTTTGGAGAGGGTGTAGGTAAATCATTAGAATGTGCTTTAAACACTGCAAAGAATTTAGGACTTCATACAGTTAATTTAGATGGTTATGTTGGATATGCAGAGTATGGGCAAGGGGAAGATTATGTTTTAGCATTAGGTCACTTAGATGTAGTTCCAGAGGGTGATGGATGGATTTATCCACCATTTGGCGCAGAAATTCATGATGGAAAAATGTACGGACGTGGAACTACGGATGATAAAGGACCAATAATGGCAACACTTTATGGATTAAAAGCAATTAAAGATGCAAAACTTCCTCTGTCTAAACGGATTAGAGTCTTATTTGGGACTAACGAAGAAACAGGAAGCAAGGAACTTAAGCATTATTTAGAGATAGAAAAAGCACCAGTTGCTGGATTTACGCCTGATGCAGATTACCCAATAATTAATGGGGAAAAAGGTATAACTATTTTCAACCTGGTAAAAGATTTTAATGGAGAGAATCGTTTTGAAAATTATATAAAATTTGTAAAGGGTGGTCAGGCAGCTAACATGGTACCTGATTATTGTGAAGCTGGAATTATATCTACTAACGCACAAAGTATTATTAAATCATTAGGCATTTTTATAAAAAATAAAGGTTATAAACTTTCCGCAGTAGTTAATAAAAATTTGATAATAATTAGATCTATAGGTGAATCAGCTCACGGAAGTTTACCACATCTTGGTCAAAATGCTATAATGCAATTATTTGATTTCCTTGGAACTATCGATTTTGGAACAACGGATGTATCAGAATTCGTAAAATTTATAAATAAAAATATAGGTATGGAAGTACATGGAGAGTCTTTTGGTGTGAATCTTGAAGATGAAATTTCAGGGAAATTATCTTTTCTTGTTGGAACTATAAATATGGATAAAAAGTCTGCTACGCTAACATTAAATTTAAGGTATCCTGTAACAAATAAATTAGAGGATATGATGAATCCATTTAATAGTAGATTGGAGGGAACTGGAATAAGGGTAGAGAATTTTGAGCATCAAGAGCCATTATACTTTTCACCAGATAGTCCAATTATTAAAGCACTTCAAAAGGTTTATACTGAGCAAACTGGGGAGGAAGCTAAATTGGTATCCATTGGTGGAGGTACGTATGCGAAAGAAATGCCTAACATTGTAGCTTTTGGACCAATGTTTCCAGGAGAACCAGATACTATTCATAAACAAAACGAATATATTACAATAGATAATTTAATTAAGAATGCTAAGATATATGCTCACGCATTATATGAACTCGCAAAGTAAAATGCAGATGACAACTAATGCCTATATCTTATAAAATAAGATATAGGCATTAGTTTTTAAAGGAGTAAATTAGTTAAAAAGTTATCTGAAATCCATAGAATTAAACTGGATATAGAGGTATAATGAAACTTTATAATATTGAGATTGTAAAATACATTGTATAGATAGGTCAAATTCTATAAATACTAAAAAAATATAAATTTCTTAGTGGGGGATAATTATGAAAATAAAAGATATTAAAATAGGTAAAATTAGTACTCCTTTAAAACATTCCTATAAAGTAGGAAAAAGAACACTTACATACTCAGATGAAATAGTTATAAAAATGATTACGGATACAGGAGAAATAGGGTATGGTAGTGCAGCTCCAACACCTTTTATAACTGGAGAAACAGAAAATTCAATTATTGGAGCAATAAATTATATTAGACCTGAAATTATAGGTTTAGATATTGATAATCTTGAAGAAATTATGTTAGTGATTCATAATTCTATTCACGGAAATAATAGTGCGAAAGCTGCAATAGATATTGCTATTTATGATTTGTTTTGTAAAAAATATGGAATTCCACTTTATAAATTTCTGGGTGGGTATAAAAATTCATTAGCAACAAATCTTACAATATCAAATGATACTGTAGAGCAGATGGTAGGGAAATCATTAGAGGCCGTGATGAACGGTTACACTTGTTTAAAAGTGAAAGTTGGAAATCATGTAGATCTTGATATAGAGAGAGTAAAGGCAGTAAGAAAAGCAGTAAGGCGGGGAATAAATATAAGGGTAGATGCTAACCAAGGTTGGAGACCAAAGGAAGCTGTACGCATCATT
>Ga0209125_1001915_pt1 | contig 17646 bp, 15 predicted proteins | sample BarGraIncub1131A_FD_184503 | JGI IMG/M metagenome (GOLD analysis project Ga0209125, IMG submission 184503) | Arctic peat soil microbial communities from Barrow, Alaska - Barrow Graham LP Incubations 11-31A (SPAdes) (version 2) | ecosystem: Environmental > Terrestrial > Soil > Wetlands > Peat...
TTTCTCTGTGGTTATACCGAGAGGGTCACACCCGTTCCCATCCCGAACACGGAAGTTAAGCCTCTCTGGGCCGATGGTACTGCATGGGTAACTGTGTGGGAGAGTAGGTCGCCGCAGGGAATTTAATTGAAAAGCCCCACCAGAGAATTCTGGTGGGGCTTTTTGCATTAAAATTGGTAACTCACAACTGAATCAACTGGGGAATAACTGCTTGACTGGTTTGACAGATTCGTAGAAAACAATTGTAGTTTTTTCGGGAGACGTTATAGTGAGCGTATCTTTTAGTATGGCAACTTATGTATGTGCTAACTCTAACCGTTGGTAAAGGCTATTACTATATTTTTCTTTACTGGTAAGAACCTTAGGAAATCTCATCTTCATGGCGGATACTAAAATTCTTATAGTAGCCAAAGATTCCGAGCCTGGGCATGCATACGCTGATGCTTTGTCTGGAATTGGAGTCGCCTGTGACATAGCCTCGTCTTTCAATGAAATGTTGGCTATGGCGATCGAAACTGCGTATAACGGTCTGGTCATCGACATACTTACGCTCGTACGCAGCAGCAAAGAGGAAAAGATTATTGCCTATGAGTGCGTTAATCTTTATCCCGTATTGCGAGTGAAGTGGGAAACTAAGACTAAAACAATTAATCTTAGTCCTTTGGAACAATCTTTTTCCCCGAATACGGAATCGGCCCTTGAATTTTTTGTAGAGAACAGGTGCAGATCTTTTCCCGCAAGATCGTTGCGCAGGCATAGCAGGAAGAATTTCAACCTGAATGTTCTCCTTTCGCCGGACGGTTTGTTCTCTGAACAAAATACCTTAAAAACATTTACTGTTAATATCTCGCGGGGAGGGGTTTTCCTGCATACGCCGCAGGATCTTGAACAAGGACGAATAGTCTGGCTGCGCTTCGTGGAGTTTTCCGAGCAGACACCGATTGTCGCGACGGTATGCTGGTCATTTAAATGGGGGCAGTCCCGTAGCATCCCAGGTGTCGGTCTGAAGTTTGACATTCTGTCAGAGGCTCAGGAGAACGAGATCAAGGCAATATTGAATGCCTGAGCGATTCTGCATTGAGGATAGTGTATGTTTTATCTCTGGTGATCTCCAGCCCTAGTTGATCTCTTCTTTCCTCCAGGATGCTCTATGTGTCTTGTATTACTAGCTTACGATGTGCATCCACGGTACAGGCTCATTTTGGCCGCCAACCGGGACGAATTCTACGATCGCCCAACGGCTAGGGCGGCTTTTTGGAAAGATGCACCGCATCTGTTTGCTGGGAGGGACCTGGTCCACGGTGGCACCTGGCTGGGGATAAACCGGGACGGGCGCCTCGCGGCCCTGACCAACTACCGGGAACCGCATGCTTCTGGAAAGTCCTTCCCCTCCCGGGGGAACTTGGTGAGCGGTTTTTTGAATTCCCATGAAACTGTGGAGGATTACCTAGAGCGCCTGCGCAGGGAAGCATTGGCTTATAACGGCTACAATCTTTTCTTGGGAGATCTGGATTGCCTGTATTGGTACTCCAATAAGTGTGATAAATCCGAGACGGTTACGCCCGGCTTTCATGGCTTGAGTAACTGCTTTCTCGATACTCCGTGGCCAAAGGTGGTCCGCGGCAAAGAATCGCTGGCTCGCCTAGTGATGGGTGACGATTTTTCTACGGAAGATCTCTTCGTCCTCCTTGCTGACAGAACACAGGCCTCCGATGAGGAACTTCCTGATACCGGCGTTGGCACTGAAACGGAAAGGCTTCTCTCTTCAATCTTCATCACAAGTGCCCGATATGGCACCCGCTCCTCCACTATCCTCCTTATTGACTCGGACCGGCAAGTGACTTTCGTGGAGCGCAGCTTCAACGGCAGCGAAGTGCATGATACCAAGGTTTGCTTCGAATTGCGGTGACAGGGGCAGGAACAACCTTGCACTGTCACTCCCCCTGCCCAGGTCCTTTTCAATTGTTTGCAACGCTTTTCTGCCGGCGTGATATCCAATTCGACCTCTTTACCAAAGTGAGTCATGATGGGCAGAATCGGGCTACCTTGTGGTGGGGATGTCGTGTCCTTTAATGCGCGACCTCTTTAGTTCAGGCAGGACGAAAGAATGCCCGCCGGATTATCCTGGCGGGCATTCTTATTATTCAGCAATTACTTGAGGCGTTTCCGGTCCGGTCTACTGATACTGGATGTAGATCGGTTTTGGGTGCAACTTGAGCACTTCCGCCGGGGTCAGCAGTGGATCTCCCTTTTTGGTGTCATTGTGGTAGAAAAGTTTGAACCCGGTGTACTGGACCGGCTCGGCAACTACGTAGTCCCTGTATGAGTCCCTTTTCAGCCAGGGGGCGCCCCAGCCGTCCATGTTCATGACGATCTGCACCTCGGGGCGCAGCACGACGTTGCGGTAGTTGGTTACGCCCTTGCGGGTAAACCGGTGCACCGTCAAGACCTTGGGGGGGAGGTTGTATTTCTTCACCAGATCCTTCAGGTAGCCTGAGACGTAGTTTATGTCGGCCGCGTCATAGGTCCCGATCTTGCGTCCCGGCTTCGCCTTACTACTGATAAGGTTGAACTCCGGGTCAATGCCGAGGTGCACGTCCGGGTTTTTCAGCAGCCACTCGAAGCGCGGCAGGATGGCGCGGATGTTGTCATGGCCAGTCTGAATGTCGATGAAAAGAATGGCGTGCGCTTCTTTTGCCCAGCCGTACACCTGATTAATGACGGTATCAGGCATGATCATCCGGTACTTCCCCGCTTTGCCGGGCTCACCCTGGGCCACTACCGCTATCAGATGCAGTGCCGGTTGCACCGGATGGGAAGGGTCCGCCGTCTGCCATCGACCCGCCTCGCGCTTGAGCCGCTGCAGCATGTCATCCTTCTGATACTCGCCAAGTGCTCCCATCCTCTTGGAGAGGGGATTGCCGTAATAGGCTACGATCCGCTTTTGCGGCAGGATAGAGCCTGGCAGAGTAGCTGGGGATTTTATCGGCCAGCCCTTGTGCGCGGCAAAATCGGGGTCCTCACCGGTGCGGTAATTTATTTTTGGTGCGGTAGCCACAGCGCCCTTTGACTTGCCTGCCTTTGGGGCACGGGTTGCGCTGGATAAGGGCGCCTGGACCGTTGGTGTTCCTGGCGCTACGGCAGCGGCGGGAGTTGCCGGTGAGGCCGGGGGGATTGCCTTCGTTGCCGTGCTGGAGGAACCGTACTTTATTGTTTCCGCTGAAGCGGTAGCGTGCGGTTGTGCGTTGGACTGTTTACCCTGGCACCCGGTAAGGGAGAGCTGTAAAGCAAGTATGGCGAGCAGCAGGAAGGTAACGGTCTCGGGGTTCCGAGAAATGCGCGGGTGCTTCACTTAGGACTCCTTCTGGGGGTATGCGATGCCGAGGCACGTCGTTCCGGATGATGCGCTCGCAGCAACGCTGCCTGAGCGAAAAACCCGGTTTAGTTCGCATGATTTAGTAGTTGCTTGGCGGAGGCTGTGAATGAATCGAATTCGGCGTGGAGAGAGCCACCAATACGCCGTTGAGGGGCGGGCCGGTATTCTTGTGCGGGTCCCAAGCGCAAGATGGGCTAGCTTCGGGTACTTTAACCTTTTTCTCCTTTCGGTGTCAACTAGGGAGCTCACGTTTTAATGCAAGAAATGTCTAGTCACGGCGAATCGCTCTGCGACGCGCCAGGTGGAGTAAGTGGAGGACATTGTTGGCCTGGCTAAAGTCCCATTCATTTTCAGGTGACGTCAGAGGATTGTTTCTAAATCCCCAATAATGACATTGACGATAACTCTTTTGGGATGATAAGCTCGCATCGGAAAAAATAGCATCACTTCAGGACCATTGATCCCATGCAACATAATTCAATAGAATCTAGGAGGTGTCTGGTGAACAAGAAATTCAGTCTGGTGATGGTCTTTTTCGTGGTTTCTCTGATATGTGCCGCTTCGGTTTTTGCCGCAGCCCAACCGAAGAAAATGGTCATCGGGATCTCCAAGATCGTTTCGCACCCTGCCCTTGATGCGGTTGTTAAGGGGATTCAGGACGAACTCAAGGCTTCCAGAATGAACGTGACGTTCGACATTCAAAACGCCAACGGCGATATCAGCACCGCCGCCTCCATCGCCAATAAGTTCCAGTCCGAGAAGGTTACCCTCGCTGTTGGTGTCGCCACCCCGACCGCGCAGGCCTTGGTGAACACCCTGAAGGGGATTCCGATCGTATTCTCCGCGGTCACCGACCCGGTCAAGGCTGGGCTGGTCACCTCGCTGAAAAAGGGTGACAAGAATGTCACCGGCGTATCCGACATGACACCGGTGAAGCAGCAGATCCAGCTGCTGATGAAGATCAAGAAGATCAAGCGGCTTGGTCACATCTACACCAGTTCCGAGGAGAACGCCGTCGTGCTGGCTGGCATCGTCAAGCAGGTCTGCAAGGAGCTGAAGATCGAATACGTGGAGACCACGGTCACCAAGTCCGCCGAGGTGAAGCAGGCGGCCCAGGCGATCATGCACCGGATAGATGCCCTCTACATCAGTACCGACAACACGGTGGTCTCGGCCATGAGCTCGGTCGCCGAGGTCGCCATGAAGAACAAGGTGCCGATCATGTCAGCCGATCCGAGTTCCTCTGAGGCCTATGATGTGCTCGCAGCCTGGGGGTTCGATTACTACAAGATGGGGAGGGCTACCGGCAAGATGATCGTCGAGGTCCTGAAAGGGAAGAAACCTGAACAGATCCCTACCCGCTTCATGACCAAGGCGACCGATGTCGATTTGATGATCAACTTGGATGTAGCGAAGAAACTCGGGCTGCGAGTCCCGAAGGAGCTGCAGAAGACCGCCAACACGATCCGCGAAAATGGCAAAATTATCAAGAAGTGATGTTTCTCGCCCGGCGGTCACTGGACTGCCGGGCAGCTGATATTTTCAAATTGAAGGGTAACGGTTTACTATGATTGAAGGCATTCTGGTAGAAGGTCTGATCTACGGCATAATGGTTCTCGGTGTTTTCATCTCTTTCAGGGTTCTGGACTTTCCCGACCTGACTGTTGACGGCTCATTTCCCCTGGGGGCGGCACTCATGGTGCAATGCCTGCTGCTCGGGATGAACGGCTGGCTGGCGCTTTTGATCGCATTCGCCGGCGGAGTGATTGCCGGCGTGATCACCGCGGTCATCCACAACCAGTTGAGGGTACCCAACCTGCTGGCCGGTATCCTCACCATGACCATGCTCTACTCCATCAACATCCGCATCCTGGGCAACCGCGCCAACGTCCCCATCCTGAAACACGAGACCATCCTGTCGCAGGTGACTGACACGTTTTCGGGGATCATCCCGGACGACTATATTCTGCTCGTGTTCTTCCTCCTGGTCGCGCTGGCTGTAAAGGTCCTGCTCGATATCTTCTTTCGGACCGATCTCGGCATGACCCTGGGGGCGATGGGAAACAACGAGCAGATGGTGATTTCCCAAGGGGTCAACCCGAAGACCCTGAAAACCGTCGGAGTCGGCCTATCCAACGGACTGGTCGCCATTTCCGGGGCCTTTGCGGCGCAGTATCTGGGCTTCGCGGATGTGGGGCTTGGGCAGGGCATCATCGTGTCTGGGCTCGCCTCGGTCATGATCGGTGAGTTCCTGGTGCTGAAAAGCAATCGCATCGGCGTTCTGACCTTCTGCGCGCTCGCAGGCTCCGTCATATTCTATGCGGTGATGTATTTGGGTCGCTATTACGGCTACCTCATCCATATGACACCGAGCGACCTCAACCTGATCAAGGGGGTGCTGATCATTATTCTGCTGATTCTGACCCGGTTTAAAAAATTCAAGAAGATCGCTTTCAAGCCCATGGTGGCAAAATGATAGAGCTCAAGAATGTTTCCATTGTCTTCAACCAGGGGACCGTCAATGAGAATCAGGCGCTCAGCAACATCAACCTGAAGGTGAAGGAAGGTGACTTCATCACTATTATTGGCAGCAACGGCGCCGGGAAGTCCACCCTCTTCAACACCATTGCCGGCTCAATCTTGCCGACCCATGGCTCCATTTCCGTCAACGGCCGAAACGTAACCAGGGACCCCGAGTACCGCAGGTCGAAGTACATCGGCAGAATCTTCCAGAACCCGACCCTCGGAACGGCGAGCAGCATGAGCCTGGAAGACAACATGATGATCACCTACAAAAAGGGTTTCAAGTGGCTGAAACGGAGCCTCAACCAGAAGATGCGTGAGTTTTTCAAGGGTGAGCTGGTTCAACTGAAGATGGGGCTGGAGCACAGGATGAAGGAGAACCTGGTCATGTTTTCCGGGGGGCAGCGGCAGGCCCTGACCCTTCTGATGATGGTCCTCTCCAAGCCGGCCCTGATCCTCTTGGACGAGCATACGGCGGCCCTCGACCCCAAGAACGCCGAGATCGTCCTGGAACTCACCGACAAGTTCATCAAGGAATCCCGGCTCACCTCGATGATGATCACCCACAACATGAGCCACGCTATCGAATTCGGTAATCGCCTGCTGATGATGGACAAGGGCGAGATCATTTTCGATATTGAGGGCGAAGAGAAGAAGGCTCTCACCGTTGAGAAGCTGATCAAGAAGTTCCACGAGTTGCGTCACAAGACCTTCGAAAATGACAGGACGCTTCTTTCCGAAGCTTGAGGCCTTCCGGCGCAGAGTCCGTTCCCATGCGATGCGGTGAAGTCGCTGACAATGGGGCGACGGCCGGCGCGGGTGGCCGAGCGGGAACACCGGTGGGCAGCGCCGGGGTGTGAGAATTACTACTTGCTGAATTTGGCATCGTGAGGACAGAGAACTATGATAAAGATCGATTTCGAAAAGATGGGTGGCCTGATCCCGGCGGTCATCCAGGACTTTGAGACGGGCGAGGTGCTGATGGTCGCCTTCATGGACGAGAAGACACTGAACCTTACCCTTGAGTCGGGAAAAACATGGTTCTTCAGTCGTACCCGGAACAAGTACTGGATGAAGGGGGAGGAGTCCGGCTATACCCAGGATGTCATCGAAGTCCTGACCGATTGTGATGCGGACACCGTCGTCATCAAGGTGAGGCAGAACGGACCTGCCGCCTGCCATACCGGGAACCGGAGTTGCTTCTATGTGAAATATGAGGATGGTGCCTGGGTGGAACACTCCAGCCCTTTGTTCGACCCGGCCTTGGTATATAAAAAGTAAATCTGATATGCGCTGATTTGGCTTCGTTACGATTCAGCAAAGGCCTGCCTTGAAAGTGGTGGGCCTTTGCTGTTTTCATTCGTCCTCCGCAAGTGGGTTCCGATAGCTTGAGGTGGTTTGTATCCGCAGCCAGGGAACTTCGCACAGAGCAGTGGCTTGTTTGCTTGTGGCTCTAAGATTGACGTTGCCCCGCTGATTCGCAAAACACAAGACCCGCCAGAATTCTCCGGCGGGCCTTGTGCGTCTTTACGGGTAGCGGGGCGATGCCGCCTTTCTACTCCAGTGCCGGCGATACTACGCTTGAACTTGAACTGTTTTCCGGCTCCACGCCCCATGCGGCAAGCTCCTCCAGGACCATTCCCGCCAGCGGTTCCAACTGAGCCTCCACGGGTGCGGAGAGCCGCAACGCCATCTCAATCGACTCCGGTTGCACCCCCCAGAGCACCGTTTCCCTTGGTGCGTAACCGAGCAGGGAGGCCACCGTCAGGAGATCCTTAAGTCCCATCTGATGCGGCGATATCTTGGTCTCCAGCGCCAAGGGGATCTCCTCTCCGGACAGCCTCACCAGGGTGCCGGGAGGGGCGCCGGTCTCCACCGCGTCGATGATGAGCAGGCGCTGTGCATCCTCGATGCGGGGCAGGAGGTCGAGCCCGAGGGTTCCGCCGTCCAGCACGGTGACATGTTCGGGAAACCGGTAGCGCTCCGCTATCAGCTGCACCACCCTGACCCCGATACCGTCATCGGTCATCACCAGGTTCCCTATGCCAAGCACCAGAATCCTCACCTTAATCCCCTTTCCGGACTGGCTTGTAGCCGCCGAAGATGCTCGACATGACACCTCCCTTTTCCTTCACGTCCATAAGCCAGGCGCTGTAGACGTGGTGAATGGCGAAGGCGATCAGGAACCACATGGTCATGTGGTGGGTGAGGCGCAAGCCTTGGTTGGAGAAGACGACCAGTAACCAGCCGAACAGCTTGTGCGTGAAAGAAAACGGCGCGTGTTCAGAGTAGAGGGCGAACCCGGTGCAGATCATGGTCAGGTAGAGCAGAAATACGACCAGGTACGCGGTCCCGGCGAGCGCGTTGTGCCCGACCGTGTGGGGCGCCCTGATGCTGGTAAAGGTGTAATAGCGGAAGGTTTCCAGCATCCCCCTTCTCCCCTGGGGGGTGATGAAAGGTAGGAACTCGCGCCAGGAGGCGTACCGGTTGCCGACGAAGGACCAGTAGATCCTGCTGGCGACGCTTATTGCGAAGCAGTAGGCGGCGACGAAGTGGGTGAGCCGTATCCATCCCATGACGTACGCGGTGCTGGTGAGCGCGAGGGTCTTGGGCGAGCCGATGAAAATCCCGGTCACGCAGAGGGTGATGATGCAGAGCATGTTCACCCAGTGGGTGACGCGCACCGGCACCTCCCAGACGTACTTCTCGTAAAGGTTTGCCATGGCGCGCCTCCTAGAGCACATTGACCTTGACGACTTCGTTTCCGCGTGCGTCCAGGACATGGACGGCGCAGGCGAGACAGGGGTCGAAGGAGTGGATGGTCCTCAGTATCTCGAGCGGCTTGTTCGGGTCGGCCAGGGGTGTGCCGATCAGGGCCGCCTCGTAGGGGCCCTTCTGTCCCTTGGCGTCGCGCGGTGAGGCGTTCCAGGTGGAGGGGACCACCGCCTGGTAGTTGAGGATCTTGCCGTCCTTGATCTTAATCCAATGCCCGAGGGCTCCCCGCGGCGCCTCGTGCCAGCCGTAACCCGCGGCCTGCTCGGGCCAGGTGGAGGGATCCCATTTCTCGCCGTTGTGTGCGCGGTAGTCTCCCTTGCTGATATTATCGATGAGCAGGTCCAGCCACTTCGGGGTCTCCTGGGCGATCAGCAGGCAATCGATGCCGCGCGCCGCGGTTCGCCCCAGGGTGGAGAAGAGCGCCTCGGGTCCTACGCCAAGTCTCTGGAGCACCCCGTTCACCGCGTCCTGCACCTGTTTTTGCCCCGAGGCGTAGGCGACCAGGAGCCGCGCCAGGGGACCCACCTCCATCGGCTGATCCTGGTAGCGTGGTGCCTTGACCCAGGAATACTTCGCGTCCGTGTCCAGGTTCTTGTACGGGGGCTTAGGGCCGGTGTACTTGTGATCGGTTTCGCCGTCCCATGGGTGCAGCCCCTTGCCCCCTCCACCCTGGTACTCGTACCAGGAGTGGTCCACGTATTCGGTGATCTTCTCGTGACTCACTGGGATCACCTTGGTGAGATCTTTCCCCACGATGACGCCGGAGGGCATCCAGAGCTTGCCGCTTCCGGGAGCCGGGAACTCGCCGAAGGAAAGGTAGTTGCCGACCCCTCCGCCGATTGCCGCCCACTCCTTGTAAAACGAAGCGATCGCCAGGAGGTCCGGGATATAGACCTTTTCGACGAAATCCTTCGCCTTGACGAGGAGTCTCTTGATCTCCATCAGCTTGTCGGCGTTGAGCGCGTTCTGCGAGTCCGGGTCGATCGGGATCGCCATGCCCCCGACCAGGAAGGTCTGAGGGTGCGGATTCTTGCTGCCGAGGATGGCGTGAATCTTGATTACGTCTTTTTGCCACTCGAGCGCCTCCAGGTAGTGGGCGGTCGCCATCAGGTTCGCCTCCGGGGGGAGCTTGTAGGCGGGATGACCCCAGTAGGCGTTGGCGAAGGGGCCGAGCCTCCCCTTGGCGACGAAGGCCTTCACCTTGTCCTGCACCCCCTTGAAGTAGGAGGGGCTGTTTAGGGGCCAGTCGGAGAGCGACGCCGCGAGGGAGGCGGTTTTAGCCGGATCCGCGGTGAGTCCCGAGGTGATGTCCACCCAGTCGAGCGCGTGCAGGTGGTAGAAGTGGATTACGTGGTCCTGGACGTTCTGGATGCCGATGATGATGTTCCTGATCAGCTCGGCGTTGGCCGGGATCTTGATGTTGAGTGCGTTTTCCACCGCGCGGATCGAGGCTATGGAGTGCACGGTGGTGCAGACGCCGCAGAAGCGCTGGGTGAAATACCAGGCGTCCCGAGGGTCGCGCCCCTTCAAGATGGTTTCGATGCCGCGGAACATGGTGGAACTGCTCCAGGCGTCGGAAATCTTCTCCCCCTCGAGAGCCGCCTCTATGCGCAAATGTCCCTCAATCCTGGTGATTGGGTCGATAACGATCTTCTCCATCTATTTATCCTCCTTGGCGCCGGTCGAATCGTCCCCGCCCCTGAAGGCGCTCACCACGCCGTGGGCTGCGAAGGCCGCAGCAGTTCCCACCGCGGTGCCGAGGCCGATCTTGTCCGCGGTGCTCTCGATCCCGAAGCCCGGGACGTTGGGTAGTCTGCGGTAGAAGGGAGTCATGGTGTCCCAGAACTGCGGTTGTGAACAGCCGGCGCAGCCATGCCCGGAGGCGACCGGCCAAGAGGTTTTGTCGTTATACTTCTGGGTCGGGCAGTTGTGGTAGGTCTCCGGCCCCTTGCACCCCATCTTGTAGAGGCAGTGCCCCTTGGAGTGCGCCGTGTCGCCCCAGCTCTCCACGTACTGACCCGCATCGAAATGGGCCCGTCGCTCGCAGTTGTCGTGGATTCGCTTGCCGTAGGCGAAGAGCGGGCGGCCCAGGCTGTCGGTGGCAGGAAGCTTGTTGAAGACCAGGAAGTGGACCACGGTCGCCGTCAGGTTGTCCGCGTTGAGGGGGCAGCCCGGCAGGTTCACCACCGTGGCCCCGGGTACCGCCTCCCGTACACCGACGGCGCCGGTCGGGTTGGGACGTGCGGCGGGGATACCGCCGTAGCTCGCGCAGGTGCCGACCGCGATCGTGGCCAGGGCGCCGCCGCACACCTCCCGCGCGATTTCGAGTGCGCTCCTCCCCCCCACGCAGCAGTAAACGCCGCCGTCCTTCAGCGGGATGGAGCCCTCCACGACGGCGATGTACTTATCCTTCTGCTCCCGGACTACCTTGGCGAGTGCCTCCTCGGCCTGGAAACCGGCCGCAGCCATGATGGTCTCGTGGTAGTCGACGGAGAGGATGTCGAGGATCAGTTCGGCCACAGTCGGGTTCGCCGAACGCAGGAGCGCCTCGGTGTCACCGGCGCAGTCCTGGAATTCGAGCCAGACCAGAGTCGGGCGTTTTACCTCGTCGAGCGCCTGAGCTATACGCGGTGTGAAGCTCATCGGGAGCGCCAGGGCTGCGGTTATGGTGGAACAAAATTTCATGAAATCCCGGCGTGAGACTCCTTTTTGCTCCAGTATTCGCGAAATACTAAACTCTTGTTCTGATTCTTCGCTGGTCCCGTCCTTGCGCGATTCTTCCATCGGCGACCCCTCCTTGGCACAACGAATGCGAAGCCCTTGCATGATCCGAGTTTGCAGGTATTTTGTCTGCTGGAAAGTTGTGCGTGAAATTATGTCTATCTAAATAACACTGTTCTACAATAATTTTACGGCTTGTCAAGGAAAACAGTCAGGTTCCAGTGGTGAATGCGGCAAAAAAGAGGGCCCCGATTTGTACGGAGCCCTCCTGGAAGCAGCATTATGCCGAGGTCCTTGCCGGCTGGCTCAAACATCACTCAGCCATCACTTCGCAGTCGTCCTCTTGCCAGCTGTCAAGTGTACCGTCCGACAGTTCCACCTGCACGGTGTCCCCTTCGATGGTGCATCCGAAAGAAAGTCCGATCTCGCCGGTACTCCGGTTTCTCACCTTGACTCTTTTGTCCTTCCTTTCTGTCGTGTCGCAGATTTCTGAATGGATGGCTTTCATAGTCCCACCTCGCTTTGAGTTACGTTGATTTAATGATATCAGCAGGGCTGGCGCATGCAACCTCGGACGGGAAAGGGCCCAGGCGTTTCTGCCTGGGCCCTTTCCCGTCATGATACCGGGTCACTTAGAGAACGTTTGCGATCTCCGGGGTTACGTTCGCCTTGAACTGGGCGAAGTTTTTTTGGAACATCTCCACGAGTTTTCGCGCCGCCAGGTCGTAGGCTCCCTTGTCGGTCCAGGCGTTTCTCGGGTTGAGGACCTCCTGCGACACGCCCGGGCAGGTCTTCGGGATGCTGAGACCGAATACGGAGTCCTTCTCGAACTTGCCGGCAATGAGCGTTCCATCCAGCGCCGCGTTGACTAGGGCACGTGAATATTCGATCTTCATGCGACTTCCGACTCCCGGTCCGCCGCCGCTCCAGCCGGTGTTTACCAGCCAGCAGTTCACCTTGTGGGAGCCAATCTTCTTGCCCAGGAGCTCCGCGTAGACGGAGGGGTGCAACGCCATGAACGGAGCGCCAAAACAGGTGGAGAAGGTCGCCTGTGGTTCGGTGACGCCTGCCTCGGTCCCCGCTACCTTGGCGGTGTACCCGGAGAGGAAGTGGTACATCGCCTGCTCGGGGGTGAGGCGCGATATCGGAGGAAGTACCCCGAAGGCGTCACAGGTGAGCATGATGACGTTGGTCGGATGCCCGCCGGTGCTTGAGGGGACGATGTTCGGGATGTGGGTGATCGGGTAGGAGGCCCTGGTGTTTTCCGTGAAGGAGGCGTCGTTCAGGTCGATCCTGCGGGAGATGGTGTCGATCGCCACGTTCTCCAGGATGGTGCCGAATCTCCTGGTGCACTGGTATATTTCGGGTTCGGACCCCTTGGAGAGGTTGATGACCTTCGCGTAGCACCCTCCCTCGAAGTTGAAGACCCCCTTGTTGTCCCAGCCGTGTTCGTCATCGCCTATGAGCTTCCGGTTGGGGGCGGCCGACAGGGTTGTCTTGCCGGTCCCCGACAGGCCGAAGAATACGGCCACATCGCCATTTTCCGAGGTGTTCGCGGAACAGTGCATGGACATTACTTTTTTCTGCGGCAGGAGGTAGTTGAGCACCGTGAAGATGGACTTCTTGATCTCGCCGGCATAGCTGGTCCCGGCGATGATGACGAGCTTGCGGGCGAAGTTGATGATGATGAACGCCTCGGAATTGGTACCGTCGGTCTTCGGGACCGCGTGGAACGCCGGCATGTCGATCACGGTGAACGCGGTCTTGTGTGCCAGCAGTTCGGCCGGGGTGGCGCGTATGAACATGTTGCGCGCGAACAGGGAGTGCCAGGCTCGCTCGGTGATGATGCGTACCGGAAGCTTGTGCTCCGGGCTTGCGCCGGCAAAGCAGTCCTGCACGAACAGGTCGCGTCCCTGCATGTAGATCGTCATCCTCTTGTAGAGTGCGTCGAACTTTTCCGGATCGAAGGGACGGTTCACCTTGCCCCAGTTGACATGGTCATGGCATCCCGGCTCGTCCACGATGAATTTTTCGTTGGCGGCACGCCCTGTGTAGTGGCCGGTCTTGACAGTCAGGGCGCCCAGGTGGGAGATGAGCCCCTCGCCTCTCTTCACGACCTGCTCGTAGAGCACGGAGGTCGGTGAGGTCCAGTAGATGAGGTTCGCGTTGGTGATGCCGTGTTCTTCCAGTCCCGTCCCCCGGGTGATGTCATTGAGTCTCACGTGGATCCCCCTTTGGCTGATTTATTCAAGGTACAAAGATAGCAGGTGAGATTAGGAATGCAACGGTACTTCGGACGCAAAAAGGCCCCGGTGTTTGGACCGGGGCCTTTTTTGTTCCAGTGCGTACACTGTCAAAGATCTTCTTCAGAGTTAGTCGTTGTAGCCATCATCTGCGGCCGTCGGAGTGAACTGTTCCCAGTGCTCGGGCGAGCGCCACAGTCCCGAGAGGATGAGTTCGCGGATATGGAGGAACTCCTTGGGAAGACGGTCGTACATCTTGACGAACAGTTCCTCGTGAGAAAGGATCTCATCCTTCCAGAGGTCTCTGTCAACGGACATCAGTTCGTGATACTGCTCACGGGAGACCGAGTTCAGGCCGGACCAGTCCAGGTCCTCGTAACGGGGCATCCATCCCAGCGGGCTTTCGACGGGCGCGGCAGCATGCCCGTTGGCGCGATCCACGATCCATTTCAGTACCCGCATGTTCTCGCCGAAGCCGGGCCAGAGGAATTTGCCATTGGCATCCTTCCTGAACCAGTTGACGCTGAAGATCCTGGGCGGGTTCGGGTTGGTGCGTCCCATCTGCAGCCAGTGGTTGAAGTAATCCGCGACGTGGTAACCGCAAAAGGGGAGCATGGCAAAGGGGTCGCGACGGACGTCTCCGACCTTACCGACGGCAGCCGCCGTCGTTTCCGATCCCATGGTGGCGGCCAGGTAGACGCCGTAGCTCCAGTTGAACGCCTGGTACACGAGAGGAATGACGCTGTTGCGCCGGCCGCCGAACACAAAGGCCTTGATCGGCACCCCCTTGGGGTTTTCCCACTCCGGGTCGATCGAGGGGCACTGGCCGGCGGGAGAGGTGAAACGGGAGTTGGGGTGTGCCGCGTTACGCCCGCAGCCGGGGGTCCAGGCGTTTCCCTGCCAGTCGGTAAGCTGGGCGGGAGGTGTGTCGGTCATCCCCTCCCACCAGACATCGCCGTCGGGTGTCAGGGCCACGTTGGTGAAGATGGAATTGCCGGCGCAGGAGATCATGGCGTTGGGGTTGGATTTCGTCGAGGTGCCGGGCGCCACGCCGAAAAAACCCGCTTCGGGATTGATGGCGTAGAGCTGGCCGTCCGGGCCGGGCTTGATCCACGCGATATCGTCGCCGACGGTCGAGATCTTCCAGCCGCTGTTCTTGAAATTGTCGGGCGGTACCAGCATGGAGAGGTTGGTCTTACCGCAGGCGCTGGGGAACGCGGCGCCCAGATAGGTCTTCTCGCCTTCCGGCGATTCGATCCCGAGGATGAGCATGTGCTCCGCCAGCCATCCCTCGTCCTTGGCGATCTTGGAAGCGATGCGCAGCGCCAGGCACTTCTTGCCGAGCAGGGCGTTACCGCCGTATCCGCTGCCGAAGGACCAGATGGAACGCTCCTCGGGGAAGTGGACGATGTATTTTTCCTTGTTGCAGGGCCACGCCACATCCTTCTGGCCAGCGGCCAGGGGGGCGCCCACCGAGTGCAGGCAGGGAACGAACTCGCCGTCTCCCAGCACTTCGATGACCTTTTTCCCCATGCGCGTCATGATCTTCATGTTGACCGCGACGTAGGGGGAGTCGGAGATTTCCACGCCGATCTTGGCGATGTTCGAACCGAGAGGTCCCATGCTGAAGGGTATCACGTACATGGTCCGACCCTTCATGCAGCCTTGGAACATTTTGGAGAGAGTTTTCTTCATCTCTTTCGGTGGCATCCAGTTGTTGGTCGGGCCGGCATCCTGCTTGGCGAGGCTGCAAATGAAGGTGCGATCCTCGACACGGGCCACGTCGCCGGGATCCGACCAGGCGAGGTAGCTGTTGGGACGTTTTTCTTGGTTCAGCTTACGGAAGGTACCTGACTGAACCAGGAGAGTGCAGAGATTGTCATACTCTTCCTGTGATCCGTCACACCAGTGGATCTTGGCGGGTTCGCACAGCGTGGAAACTTCCTTAACCCAATCCAGTAGCTGCTGGTTCTTCACCTCGTAACTCATACTCATTCCCTCCTTGTGTTGTTAGGATTGCAATATGCATTTCCGGATAATTCCAAACTTAAAAGCTGACCTTCCGTCTCTATTGCTGCATCTGTAAGGCGTTTGAGGGAAGAGAGTCATGGCCTCGCGCGCCTACATGTAATTACCCCGGGGAGCTGCGATCTGTCCCAAGGTACTCCGCCGGAGCGTCCGTCCCAGGCGCGATCGTCGCGGCCGAGATGTCGTTTCTGCGGGGGGTGGTTCGGGACGTAAAACTCTTTGACACTCTGTTAGTGGCTGGCTTCTCTGGCAGAGGATCGTTTTGATACTGAACGTGGGATTTTCTTGAACGTCGCGGGAGGGGAGGTGGGAAGTAAAATCCTCGCCCTTTTTGACGATCTGCTCTTTGAGACCGATGTCGGGTGCTGTCAGGTGGAGTCGGTTATCAGTCGCTCTACACTGTTTCTTGAAACCCGCACACCTGAGGATGTCATTGAGCGTCAATGCTGTCCCTTCCGTGAACGTAAATTTTAATTATCACAAAGTAACACAACGAGTTCTAAAATCAAGTCTAATTTATTGCCGCGCCCATTAATTGACACATCGTCTCCATCTGCTAGACTATTGCCGGATATCGCATGGGACTATGCCTTAAGGTCAAGCGCTGCCATAGAAAACCGCTGGTTAATCCGACGTATACCATATATAAAGGACGATATTTTAATTGGGCTGGACCGCCTGCGGTGGATCCGGCGCGGTCGCCATTCGAATAGGCCGTACAACAGGAAAAGGAGGAGGAACTAAATGGAGCCATACATCTGCACCGTCTGTCAGTATGTGTACGACCCGTATGTGGGTGACCCGGACAACGGGATACCGGCCGGAACGCCGTTCGCGGATTTGCCGGCCGACTGGGTCTGTCCGGTATGCGGGGTCGGCAAGGAGGCCTTCGAGCCGGAGTAGACGGTGGCAAAGCAGGTTAAGGTTAAGGTTAAGGTTTGGAATTCAAGTCTTCAACGTTAACCTTAATCTTATATATGTTTATAGGCCCTGCAGGATATCCTCCATCTCGGCAGTAATCCCCTTCAGATCGCTTAGTTTCATGTCCCCCATGTGTGCCACCCGGAAGGTCTTACCCTTCAGCTTGCCGTAGCCGTCGTCGAAGGCATAGCCACGCTCTGCGAGGGTTTTTTTGAGCTGCGCCAGGTCGGCTCCACGGTCGTTAGTGGCGCAGGTTAGCGTGACCGAACGGTACGGTTCCGCGGGCAAAAGGCCGAAGCCTTGCTCCAGCACCCAGTGCCTCATGAACTGCGCCATCTCAGCGTGTCTTTGCCATCTCGGCTCCAGACCCTCCGCGAAGATCCTTTCCAGCTGCAGATCCAGGGCGTAAATGAGCGAGATGCAGGGGGTGGACGGCGTGTTGTCCTTTTCGTCGGCTGCGGCGTATTCCAGGAAATCGAAGTAATAACCGCGCCCCGGGACGCTTTTGGCGCGTTCCAGCGCCTTCTCGCTGGCGCTGAAGACGGCAAGCCCCGGCGGCAGGGCGAGAGCCTTCTGTACCCCGAAGATGCAGCAGTCAAGGCCCAGTTCCGCCACCGGTATCTTGAGCGCGCTCATGGAGGAGACCGTGTCGACGATGGAGACCACCTCCGGGTATTTCCGGAGCACCTGGGCGATTTCGGGCAGGGGCGACATCACCCCGGTGGAGGTCTCGTTGTGAATCAGGGTGATGGCGTCGTAGTTGCCCGTGGCAAGTGCCGCCTCCACAAGTTCCGGCGTGATCGGCTCGCCCCAGGCGACTTTGAAGGCATCGGCTTCCTTGCCGCAGGCAAGCGTTACCTTGTGCCACTTGTCGGAGAAGGCGCCGTTGCAGAAGTTGGCGCAGCGCCCGGATACCAGGTTCCTCACCGCCCCTTCCATGACGCCGAAGGCGCTCGATGTGGCGAGAAAAACCCGATCCTCGGTGAACATCAACCTTTTCAGCTTGTCGGTGACCCCTTTGTGCAGGCGTGCATACTCGGGCATGCGGTGCCCGATCAT
>Ga0209125_1001919_pt1 | contig 17582 bp, 10 predicted proteins | sample BarGraIncub1131A_FD_184503 | JGI IMG/M metagenome (GOLD analysis project Ga0209125, IMG submission 184503) | Arctic peat soil microbial communities from Barrow, Alaska - Barrow Graham LP Incubations 11-31A (SPAdes) (version 2) | ecosystem: Environmental > Terrestrial > Soil > Wetlands > Peat...
CCCCTGCCGCTATATCGTCCAGAAGGAGCGGCAGGGACCGGCCCACGCCGTTGCCCTGGCCGCGCCCTACATAGAGGAAGGCGACGACCTGCTGATCGTATTCAACGACACCATCTTCGATGCCGATCTGACCGGCATCCGCGCGCTCAGCGCCGATTGCGACGGCCTCATCTATTCCAAGGAGGTGGAGGACTACCAGCGCTTCGGGGTCAACGTGGTCCGCGACGGGCTGATCGTCGACATGGTGGAAAAGCCGGACACCCTGGTCTCGAAGCTGGCCCAGGTGGGGCTTTACTATCTGAAGGACGGCGTCGCTTTCATGGAGTACCTGAAGCAGACCATCAGCGCCTGCGAGACGGTGAAGGGGGAGTACTACCTGCCTGCCGTCTTCATGAGGATGATCCGGGACGGCCGCAGCTTCAAGGCGCCGGAGATCGACGCCTGGCTCGACTGCGGCACGCCAGAAACGCTGCTGCAGACCAACAGCCATCTCCTTGCCGGGCGCCACCACAACCACGGGGAGGTGATCGACTCGGTGCTGATCGAGCCGGTGCACATCGAGGCGGGGGCGGTCGTGCGGGGGAGCATCCTGGGGCCCAACGTTTCGGTGGCGGCCGGCAGCGTCGTCGAGGCGAGCATCCTGAAGAATGCCATCATCAACAGCGATTCGCTGGTAAGCAACATGATCCTGCACGACTCGATCCTGGGCGATTCGGTGCATCTGATCGGCTCGACGCGACGGATGAACATCGGGGACCACTCCCTGATCGAGATGCAGGGGTAGGCAGAATCAAAAACAGAGCTCTAACACAGAGGACACAGAGGAACACCACTTAGAGGATCACAGAGGAAAGCTAAACAAAGGTTAGACTCTGCGATAGAATCGACCCTCGCCTGGTTTTCCTCTGTGTAACCCGGTGTTCCCTCTGTGTCCTCTGTGGTCATGCTTTCTAGTTCTTCAACGCGGGGAGCCGGTACAGCCTCTGATAGAGCTCCATCGTGCTCATCACCTTCTTCACATATTCGCGGGTCTCCCGAAACGGTATGCTCTCGATGAATTCATCCTGGGGCAGCGCGGCGAGCCCTTTCTGCCAGCGCTTGACGTTTCCCGAGCCGGCGTTGTAGGCCGCCACGGCGAGCGGGATGTTCCTGTCGTAGATCGCCATCAGGTCCTTGAGGTGCCGGGCGCCCAGGCGTATGTTGAGCTCGGGCCGGGCGAGCCGCACCGAATCGCCCTTGGAGATGGACTCGGCGGTCGCCGGCATGATCTGCATCAGGCCTACGGCACCGACCGGCGAGAGGGCGGCGGGGAAGTAGTTGCTCTCGGCGCGCATGATGGCGTAGATGAGGCTCTCCGGGATGGCGTTTGCGGCCGCGTTCTTGACGACATCTTCCCGGTAGGCAAGCGGGTAGTTGACGCCCCAGACCGCGCTCTCCTTCCCGGCCCGTTTCGGCTTCTCCTTTGCCACTGCGTGCAGCGCCCCGTTGTAGTTGTCCATCTCCAGAAACAGCCTGGCGACGCCGAGCGGGTTCTTCTTGGCGCCGGAAAGCTCCCGGGCCGCCTCGTCGAGGAGCCCCAGGCTGATGAGGGCCTTTTCCCGCTCGAAACCCGCCGGCATCGGGAGCGCCTCGGCCAGGCTCTTCGGGGGGGTCGGAAAGGCGCCGATGTCGCACCACCTGTTGCAGATCAGGGCGTAGTAGCCGAAGGGGTACTCGCCGGCGAGGGTCGCGAAGGAAGCCTCGGCCCCCTTGGGATCCCCCGCGGCGACCAGCGACTTGCCGAGCCAGTAGAGCGCCTTCTCGCGCACCTCATCGCGCCCGGCGAGTTTTCTCAGGTAGCCCGCGGCCCCCTGGTAGTCCCGGGACTGATAGCTGGCCCAGGCCGCCTCCCAGATCACGCTGGTGCTCTGCTGCTGGTCCGGGTGGCCGGCGAGCTGCATCTTGAAGAGCTGCAGCGCCTCGCTCCATTTTCTCTGGTAGCGCTTCAGGTACGCCGCGTCCAGCAGGGCGTCATCCGCGACGGCTCCGCCCTGGGGCGCCTGGGCCAGCCGGAGGTAGAGTTCGAAGGCCTGCTCCGTCTTGCCGTTCTTGTCCAGGATCTTGGCGAGCCAGTAGGTCGCCTCGTTGCTGCTCGTCCCGCCGGCCCCATTCTGGCTCACTCCCCTGAGCGCTTCCTCCGACTCCCTGTAATGTCTCGCCTTGAAGAGGGCCTGTCCGGTCTTCAGTCGCACCCTGGCGGCGAACTCAGCGGTCTCGGCTGCGAGCGGCAACTCCGCGTACGCCTTGGCCGCCTGGGCGTAGCGCCCGAGACCGTACAGCGTGCCGCCCCTCTTGAACAGCTCGGCGCTGGTGTACGGCTCCGCCTTGGTGCCGGCGGCCGAGATCCTGCGCAGCTCCAGTGCCGCCTTTTCGGCGACCGGGGAGGCGGGGGAGTTGAGCCAGATTCCCCTCAGTATGGCGGCCGCGGCTGCCGGGTCGCCGAGCTTCTCGCGGCAAAGCGCCGAGCCGAACAGGGCGGAGAGCGAGTCGGAGCCTGAGGGGTAGCGCTCTATGAATCTGGCGTAGCTCTCCAGCGCCTCCTTGGGATACCCCCCGGCCGCCAGGGTGTCGGCGTACTGGATGGTGGCGGGGCGCGCCAGGCGGCTCTCGGGATACCGCGTCAGCAGCTTGAACAGGGGGGGGAATGCCTGGTCCGGGCGCCCGAGTTTGGCAAGGGCGACCCCCTGATGGTAGAGGGCGTAATCGGCCAAAACCGGATAGGTGTCGGCCGCGACCGCAAGCTGGGAGGCGGCCTCCTCCCAGAGCTCCAGCCGCACGCAGGACATGCCGAGCAGAAAGGCACGGGGTCCCGTGTTGTTACTCTTGAGCGCCGCCTCCCGCGCGCCGAGATAGTCCTTTGCCTTCATGCGGCCGGCAGCGGCGGCCAGCGGGTCGTCGGCAGGTTTGGGGAGGCTGAGTGCGGAGGCGGGCAGGGTGACGCTGAGAAGGATGGCGGCTGCGGCGATCAGGCGGCAAACGATGAAGCGGCAAAACATGGTGACTCCCTTGTCGGTGCTGCAGAACTAACCCTCTATTTCTACCGGAGGGGGCCTGAAATAGCAAAGGAATTTTCCGCCGGATGGCGCCTGCCGGCCTGCTCCGTGACCGGGGAAGGGGGCGCAATAGGGTAAAGTCATTGACATTCTCCGGTCGGTTCTGCATTATTCGACTGGTCTGCATGTTCATGTGGCGGAATTAGAATAAATGGTCTGCCCGGAAGGGGTTTCCCGAGTAGTCGCTGATCCCCTGCCCGGTGCTGGAACCTTTGAACAAGCCGGTAGGAGCGTCCTCCGGGACGCGGACAGCCGCGGCAGGAACGCCGCTCCTGCGGCACGGTTTATACGCCGGGCGGAGATTGCTGCTAATCAGAAGGGGTTTTTTTTATGCGCAAAGGTAAAGGTAAGGATACGGTCCTGAAGCTGCTGAGGGGCGGGGAACCGGTGCAGTTCAGGCAGATGCTGAAGGCGCTCGGGGTGGCGCGTGGCCAGGAGCGAGACCGCCTGGAGGATCTCCTCGACACGCTTCTGGAGGCAGGGGAGATCGTCAAGCTTCCGGGGCGCATGTACGCCCTCCCGGGGGGCGCCGGCACGGTGCGCGGCAAGCTTTCCACCCACAGGGACGGCTACGGTTTCGTGGTGCCGGAAGACGGCAGCGTCGACCTGTTCGTACCGGCCCGCTACCTGCGCGACTGCATGAACGGCGACATCGTCGAGGCCCAGGTGGTCTCGGTGCGCCGAGACGGCAAGAAGGAGGGGAGGGTGACCGCCCTGATCCAGCGGGGGGTGACGACCGTGGTCGGCCGCTTCGAGGCGCTGGGCAAGGGGGGCCGGGTGGTCCCTGACGACCCCAGGCTGGGACGCGATGTCGTGATAGCGCCGGGCGGCGTGGGGGGCGCGTGCGACGGCCAGGTGGTGCTGGCGCAGATCACCTCCTATCCCACGCAGGTGGCCGGACTGGAGGGTAGGATCACCGAGGTGCTCGGCAACGCGAACGACCCCGAGGTCGAGGTGCTGACGGTCATCAAGAAGTACGACCTGCCCCACATCTTCGGCGAGGACGTCCTTGCCGAGGCGGCCAGGCAGCCGCAGCAGGTGGACCCGGAGGCGGGCGCCGGCCGGACCGATCTGCGCGGGCGGCTCACCGTCACCATCGACGGCGAGACCGCCAGGGATTTCGACGACGCCGTTTCGGTTGCCCGCGAGGGCGAGAGAATCCGGCTCTGGGTCTCCATCGCGGACGTCTCCCACTACGTGCGCGAAGGCTCCAGTCTCGACACGGAGGCGTACCTGCGGGGGACCTCGGTCTACTTCCCGGACCGCTGCATCCCCATGCTCCCGGAAGCGCTCTCCAACGGGATCTGCTCCCTGAACCCGGTGGTGGACCGGCTCACCATGACGGCCGAGATGCTGTTCGACGCGGGGGGCGCCATGGTCGACTCCAGCTTCTACACCAGCGTCATCAGGAGCGCAGCCCGGCTCACCTACACCACCGTGAAACGCATCCTGGCCGACCGGGACGCCGAGGTGCTGGCGGCGCACGTGGCTCTGATCCCGGACCTGGAGGTCATGGAAGAGCTCTCCACGCGCCTGAACGGCAGGCGCCGGGGGAGGGGGAGCATCGATTTCGACCTCCCCGAGCCCCAGATCATCCTCGATCTGCAGGGGGAGACCACCGACATCATCCGCGCCGAGAGGAACCTGGCGCACCGCATCATCGAGGAGTTCATGCTGGCGGCCAATGAGGCGGTCGCCTCCTTCCTGGAGGGGACGCCGGTTCCCTCCCTGTACCGGGTCCACGAGAACCCCGACCCCCTGAAACTTCGGGATCTCGCCGAGTTCGTGCTCAGCTTCGGTTACGAGCTGAAGGTAGCCGAAGACGACAAGGTGAGCCCCGCCGCGCTGCAGAGGCTCTTGGCTGAGGTCGAGGGGAAGCCGGAGGAGCGGCTCATCAACGAGGTGCTGCTGCGCTGCATGAAGCAGGCGCGCTACAGCGCCGAGAACCTCGGCCACTTCGGCCTCGCCGCGCCTTCCTACACCCATTTCACCTCGCCGATCCGCCGCTACCCGGACCTGGTGGTGCACCGGATCCTCAAGCGGGTCCTGTCGGGCCGTCTGTCGGGCCAGGACCGGGACCACCTGGAGGCGAGGCTCCCGGAAACGGCGCTGCACACGAGCCGCCGGGAGAGGATCGCCATGGAGGCGGAGCGGGAGATGGTCGACCTGAAGAAAATGCAGTTCATGAGGGACAAGCTCGGCGAGGAGTACGACGGCTTCATCACCGGCGTCGCCCCGTTCGGGCTCTTCGTGGAGCTGGTTGACCTGTTCGTCGAGGGGATGATCCCGGTGGCGACCCTTCCCGCCGACTACTACGTTCACCTGGAGAAGGAGCACGCCCTGGTCGGGGAGAACAGCCGGGTCAGGTACCGGATCGCCGACCGGATCAGGGTGAAGGTGGCGGGGGTGAACGAGGCCCGCAAGCAGGTGGAGTTCGCCCTGGCCGGGATTCTGGAGCAGCGCCCGTCGGCGAAGGCCGCGGGGGGGGAGAGCTACCCGCGCGTCCCGGTCAAGGGGAAGCGCCCCAAGGGAAAGCGGCGCTGAAACCAGTTGCGCTTGGTTTGGCCGCTGTGGTATAAATTTTGATTAGCTCTATGCGGCATTCATTAGGAGAAACACGGGATATGGCTGAGGAAAAGGTACTGCCGTTCATGGAGCACCTGGTCGAGCTCAGGAAGCGGCTCATCGTCTGCACGGTCGCCATCGTCATCGGCATGGGGATCGCCTGGAACTTCTCCAACGACCTTTTGAGCTTCGTGGAGAAGCCGCTCACCGGGAAGACCTACCTGACCGAGGTGAAGCAGAAGCTCTACGGCGAGGTGAAAAGCCGCTACCCGGCGGCCTACAGGCGCTACGGGCTGGGGGACGAGCACGGGGTACCCGAGAAGCCGCGCATGCTGAACTACAGCGCGCCTTTGGAGCCTTTCTTCGTCCAGTGCAAGATCTCCATGCTGGCCGGCCTGATCATGGTGCTTCCGGTGGTGTTCCACCAGTTCTGGCTCTTCGTGGCGCCCGGGCTGACCCGGAAGGAGAGGCGGCTGGTGGTGCCGTTCGTTACGGTCGCCTCCTTGAGCTTCTGCGTCGGCGCGCTTTTTTTCCTGGTGGTGATCTGGCCGGTCATCATCAACTTCTCGCTTTCCTACGAGGCGGCGGGGCTGCAGAGCTGGTTCAACATCTCCGCCTACGTGAACTTCTGCCTGCGGCTCATCCTGGTGTTCGGGCTGATCTTCGAGCTGCCGATCCTGTCGCTGCTGCTCGCCCGCTTCGGCATCGTGAATTACCGCATGCTTGCCACGCGCCGCAAGTACGCGCTGCTGGCGAGCGCCATCGTCGCCGCCTTCCATGCCGACCTGGTGACCATGTTCGTCATCATGGTCCCGCTCTATCTCATGTACGAGATCAGCATCTGGGTTGCGCTTGTCTTCGGCAAGAAGAAGAAAGCCGCCGAACTGGTTGAAGCGGCTGGAGCGTAACTGCAGGTCAAGCCCGCGCAGTTCCAGTGTCAGTTTTTTCAATTGTCAATTGTCCATTGTCAATCGTCAATTGGGGTTCCAAATTATGGTGATTTTCAGGAGCATTTCAGAAATACGGGAAAAGCTGCGGCACCCGGCGGTGACCATCGGCAACTTCGACGGGGTGCACCTGGGTCACCGCGAGATCTTTCGCCGGGTGCGGGAACTGGCCCGGGCAGCGGGCGGCGTCTCTGTCGTGGTCACCTTCGTGCCGCACCCGCTCAAGGTCGTCTCGCCCGGCATCGGGGTGAAGCTGATCACCAGCCCCAAGGAGAAGGAATCCCTCATCGAGGCCTCCGGCATCGACTTCCTGCTGGAGATCCCCTTCGATGCGGCCTTCGCCTCCATCTCCGCCTCGGAGTTCGTGGAACAGGTCCTGGTCGGGGCAATCGGGGTGGAACAGCTGGTGATCGGCTACGACTACGCCTTCGGCCGCGGCCGGGAAGGGGACGTGACGCTGCTGCGCCGGCTCGGGAAACGCTTTGGCTATGCCGTCGAGCTGCTCCCGCCGATCACCAACGGCGCCACGGTCTACAGCAGCACCAAGGTGCGCAACCTGGTGGGCGAGGGGGACGTGAAGGGGGTGGTAGCCATCCTGGGACGGCACTATTCCCTGACCGGCACGGTGGTGCACGGCAAGCATCGCGGCCTCGGCCTCGGCTTTCCCACCGCGAACCTCGACACCGAGGAGGAACTCTTCCCTGCGGCCGGGGTCTACGCGGTCAAGGCGCGGGTCGGCGCGGCCCTTTACGACGGCGCCTGCAACATCGGGACGAACCCGACCTTCGAAAACGACCGGCTCTCGCTGGAGGTCTTTCTCTTCGATTTCGCAGGCGACCTGTACGGACAGGAGATCTCGCTCTTTTTCATCGACCGGCTGCGCGGCGAGCAGCGCTTCCCTGACCCGGAGGCGCTCAAGGCGGCGATTGCGGCCGATGTGGCGCGCTGCCGGACCATTCTCAAGGACGCGGCCATCATCGAGTATCACGACGACCTGGAATAACCCGGCCTTCCCACGCGCTGCCGCTTAACGATGTGTGATGCGTGATGTGTCAGGGGTGATCGTCTAGCACCTGTTAAACATTACATAAACCGATTAAATCCCTCTCCCTCCGGGAGAGGGTGCCCGAAGGGCGGGTGAGGGACTCCCTTGCGCCGCATCCCTCACCCGGAGAGGGGACTCTTGCGAAAGCGTGGCTGAAGATTAACGCTAATCTGCTTACAAAATTAGAGATCAAGGGGTACTGCTTGTTCAAGCAAAAACCAGATTTAAAGCTCTGCATCGGGATTGCCATCAGCGCCTTCTTCCTGTTCCTGCTGTTCAGAAAGATCGACTTCGACAAGCTGGTCGCCGCGTTCCGGGAGCTCGATTACCGCTACCTCCCCCCGGCGCTCCTGCTTACCTTCATAAGCTATTTCCTTCGGGCGGTGCGCTGGAAGTTCCTGCTGCTCCCCATCAAGCGGACCCGGCTCTCCAACCTGTTCCCCTCCACCCTGATCGGCTACATGGCGAATAACCTGCTCCCCGCCCGGCTCGGCGAGTTCGTGCGCGCCTACTCCCTGGGACAGAAGGAGCGCATCGGCACCTCCGCGGTGTTCGCCTCGCTGGTGGTGGACCGGCTGTGCGACGGCTTTACCGTGCTGCTCGTGCTGCTGATCACCTTTTTCACCATCCGCCTGCCGGCCGGGATGGAGCATATCCAGCACGGCCTGGTGACCGGAGGCTACGTCACCTTCGCCCTCTACCTCGCGGTGCTGGCGTTTCTCGCCCTTTTGAAAAACCGCACCGACTGGACCGCGGGGCTGGTCGCCCGGTTCCTCACCCCCGTCTCGGCGCGCTTCTCCGGACAGGTGGTGAGCCTGATGCGCTCCTTCATCTCCGGGATCCGGATCTCCAAGGAACCGGTCGAATTGGCGGCGGTGCTGGTGAGCTCCCTGCTCATCTGGGCCAGCGCCATCTGGCCGGTCGACCTGGTGCTGCGCTCCTTCGGCGTGGTGCTCCCGGTTGCCGCCAGCATGTTCATCATGGTGTTCCTGGTCTTCGCCGTCATGGTCCCCGCCTCCCCGGGCTACGTGGGGACCTACCACTTCGCCTGCGTCACCGCCCTTTCCGCCTTCCAGATCGGCAGCGAAAAGGCGCTCAGCATCGCCCTGGTGATCCACGGCATGAGCTTTTTCCCGGTGATTTTCGCCGGCCTCTACTACCTTTGGCGGGACAAGCTGACCCTGAAGAAGATCAGCGCTAAAAACGAATCAGGAGCGCCGGCGTGAACCCTTGCACGACTCTGCGGAGGCTGGATCCCTTTGCCATACTCTCCTTCACGATCCCTCTGTTCATCTACCTGCTGACGCTAGCCCCGTCGGTCACCTTCTTCGACTCCGGCGAGTTCATAACCGCCGTGCATTCGCTCGGCACCGCTCACTCGCCGGGCTACCCGCTCTTCGTGAACTACGCCAAGCCGTTCACCTGGCTTCCCTTCGGCTCGATCGCCTTTCGGGTCAACATCGCGACCGCCGTTTCCGCCGGGCTTGCCTGCTACGGCGTCTACCTGCTGGTGGCCCACCTCCTGCGGGACGAGGAACTGCCGGGCGATTTTTTCCGTCATGCCCGGGGCTTCGTGGCGCTCTGCGCGGCCGTCACCTTCGCCGGCACGGCGAGGCTCTGGCTGCAGTCGAACCACGACAAGCCCTATCCTCTGCTCGCTTTCATCTGCGCCATCGTCTTTTACCTGATGCTCCTCTGGCGCGAGAGTTACGACCGGGGGGAGGAGCGCCCCTCCTACGTCTATCTCGGGGCCTTTCTCTGCGGCCTGGGCACCGGCGCCCACCAGATCATGGTGCTGATGATCCCGACCTACGCCTTTTTGCTGATCTCCAAGGATTGGCGCGTGGTCTGCCGGGTGAAGGAGCTGATCATCGCGGTCGCCTTCGGCATCCTCGGCTTTGCCATCCACCTGCACCTCATCGTCCGGGCCCTGCAAAAGCCGCTCCTGAACTGGGGCGATTCCAGGAACCTCTCCCAGTTTCTCTGGAACCTGCTCAGGAAGGGGTATCCGACCGATAAGCCGGTGCGCGACCTGGATCTTCTCTGGGCCCAGGTGAACGCCTTCAACGTGCCGTACGAGTTCACCGCGGCCGGCCTTTTGCTCCTTCTCATCGGCCTTGCCGCCTTCGGCGGGAAGAAGCGGGACCTGGTCCTTTCCTACCTGATCGGGGTGGCCGTCTTCCTGTTGGTGATAGCCGGCTACTTCAACACTCCGCTGGAGATGATCTTCCTGACCGAGGAGTTCTTCACCCCGCTGTACCTTTTGAGCGCGGTCTTCATCGGCGTCGGGCTCTTCAGGGTCGTGCAGGAGGTGGCGCGCAGGCTCCCGCCCAGGCTTTCCGCCAACCGGCCGCTCTGCCGGGCGATCAGCTCGCTGCTCATGATCCTGCCGCTTGCCGTCTGCGCGCTGCACTACCGCGAGAACGACCAGCACGAGAACTACATCGCCGTCGACTACGCCTCGAACTCGCTGAGGAGCCTCCCCCAGGGGGCGGTGATGTTCACCTGGGGGGACTCCGGCGCCTTTCCGCTTTGGTATCTGCAGGGGGTGGAGCGGATGCGGGACGACCTGGACCTGCTGCACACCCCGCACCTGGTCTTCGGCTGGTACCTGGACGGCTTCCCCGGCCTGTTCCGCGACTCCCGGCTCCGGCAGCTGCCGCCCGAACAGGTCTCGCCCGAGGACGCGCTCTTCATCGCCGTCTCGGAGCAGTTCCCGCGCCGTCCGGTCTACGTCGACTTCTCCACCAGGTACTCCGTGCCGTTTGGCGAATTCCAGCCGCACCAGCGCGGCATCTGCTACCGTCTGGACCGCGCAGGCCGGCCGCTCTCCCCGCCTGACCCCGACATCTGGCAGCTCTACACGCTGCGCGGCATCACCGGGGGGGACATGTTCTTCAGGGACCTCGACACCGGCAAGGCGATCCAGATCTATGCCGCAGCCCATCTGGAGGAGGGAGAGTCGCTCCTGAAAATGGGGCTGGCGGCAGGGGTAGGCGAGCTGGAGGCGGCCCGGCGCATCGCTCCCGACCTGGCTCCACAGGTGACCCAGATCCTGAACTCCTACGGTGTGCGCTGATGGCCCCGGTCCGCGGCAGCACAAAAGTCGTCGGGATCATCGGCTCCCCGGTCTCCCATTCGCTCTCCCCGGTCATGCACAACGCGGCCTTCGCGGCGCTCGGGCTCGACTGGGTCTACGTGCCGTTTCCGGTATCCCGCGCCGGGCTCCCCGCGGCCGTGGCGGGGCTTGCCGCCCTGGGCGTCGCCGGGTTCAACGTCACCATCCCCCACAAGGTCGCCATCATCCCCCTTCTGGACCGGATCTCGCCGGAGGCGGAACTGATCGGCGCCGTCAACACCGTGGCGCTCCAGGACGGGGTGCTGACCGGGTTCAACACGGACGGGGTCGGTCTCCTGGCCGCCCTGGAGCGCGAGTTCGGCTTCGCGCCCGCCGGGCGGGAGATCCTGGTGCTGGGAGCCGGGGGGGCGGCGCGCAGTGCGGTGGCAGCCCTCGCGAGCGCGGGCGCCGCAAGGATCTGCCTGGCCAACCGCTCAAGCGAGTCGGCCGGCGCGCTGGTCGAGAGCCTTGCCCCGCACCTGCCGGCGACCGTCCTGGCCGCGGACTCCCTGGAGTGCCTGCGCGACGGAGCGTTCCTTGGCTCCTTCGACCTGATCGTCAACAGCACCAGCGTCGGGATGGGGGGGGACGGTTTTCCGGGGTTGACTCTGGGCGCCCTGAAGCAGGGGCTCGCCGTTTACGACATGGTGTACGCCCCCCCGACCACGCCGCTTCTGGCCCAGGCCCGGGCCTGCGGGGTCCCCGCGGCCAACGGCATCGGGATGCTGGTCGCCCAGGGCGAGGCCGCCTTTGCCATCTGGACCGGGCAATCCCCCCCCCGGGGGTGCATGGCCGGCGCGCTGGCGGAGCTCGACGCTCCAGGTATCCCTTGACAATACCGCGGTTTCAAAATACCATTCAACAGTTAAGCTTACCGTTATGAGGGATATATGCACATAAGCCGTCTGGGAGAACTGCTGGTCGGGAACAACCTGATCACCAAGGATCAGCTGAAGCAGGCGCTCGCCGAGCAGAAGTCGGCAGGCGGACAGCTGCGGCTCGGCTCCATCCTGATCCGGGACTCCCTGATCACCGAGGCCGACCTCACCTCATTTCTCTCCAAGCAGTACGGCGTTCCGACCATCAACCTGGCCGATTACGACGTGGACGCCCAGGTCGTCAAGATCATCCCCGCCGAGATCGCGCACAAGTACCAGATCGTCCCGGTGAACCGGGCCGGCTCCACCCTGATCATCGCCATGAGCGACCCGTCGAACATCTTCGCCATCGACGACATCAAGTTCATGACCGGGTACAACGTCGAGGTGGTGGTGGTCGCCGAGAGCTCCATCAAGACCGCCATCGACAAGCTCTACGACCAGAGCGCCTCCCTGGCCGACGTGATGAGCGACCTGGACAGTATGGAGGACTTTGAAGTCCTGGGCGAAGAGGACGAGGTCGACCTCGGCTCGCTGGAGCGCGCCACCGAGGACGCGCCGGTCGTGAAGCTGGTGAACCTGATCCTCACCGACGCCATCAAGAAGAAGGCGAGCGACATCCACGTGGAGCCGTACGAGCGGAGCTTCCGGGTGCGCTACCGGATCGACGGCATCCTCTACGAGGTGATGAAACCGCCCCTGAAGCTGAAAAACGCCATCACCTCCCGCATCAAGATCATGAGCGAGCTGGACATCGCGGAGCGCCGCCTCCCCCAGGACGGCCGGATCAAGATCAAGCTGGGCGGCGGCAAGGACATGGACTTCCGCGTCTCGGTGCTCCCCACCCTGTTCGGCGAAAAGATCGTCCTGCGGCTTTTGGACAAGTCCAACCTGCAGCTCGACATGACCAAGCTCGGCTACGAGCCGGAAGCGCTGGCGGTGTTCCAGAAGGAGATCCACAAGCCGTTCGGGATGGTGCTGGTGACGGGGCCGACCGGAAGCGGCAAGACGGTGTCGCTCTACTCGGCGCTCTCGGAGCTCAACAAGGTGAGCGAGAACATCTCCACCGCTGAGGACCCGGTCGAGTTCAACTTCGCCGGCATCAACCAGGTGCAGATGCACGAGGACATCGGGCTCAACTTCGCGGCGGCGCTGCGCGCCTTCCTGCGCCAGGACCCCGACATCATCATGATCGGGGAGATCCGGGACTTCGAGACCGCGGAGATCGGCGTGAAGGCGGCCCTCACCGGGCACATGGTGCTCTCCACGCTGCACACGAACGACGCCCCCTCGACCATCAACCGCCTGCTGAACATGGGGATCGAGCCGTTCCTGGTCGCCTCGGCGGTGAACCTGATCACCGCCCAGCGGCTCGCCAGGAGGGTCTGCTCGGAGTGCAAGGTGGTCGAGGAGATCCCGGTGCAGGCGCTGATCGACGCGGGGATGCCTGCCGCAGAGGCGCCCGGGGTGGTCTGCTTCCGTGGGGCCGGCTGCCCGAAGTGCAACGGCACCGGCTACAAGGGGCGGGTCGGCTTCTACCAGGTCATGCCGATGCTGGATCCGATCCGGGAGCTGATCCTGAACGGCGCCAACACCGCCGAGATCAAGCGGGAATCGATGCGCCTGGGGATCAAGACCATGCGCCAGTCCGGGCTGACCAAGCTCACGGAAGGGGTGACCTCCTTCGAGGAAGTGCTGCGGGTAACCGTTTCGGATGACTGACAGGTGAGGAACACATGATAAATTTTCATCAATTGCTGAAGGACCTGGTTGAGAGGGGCGGGTCGGACCTGCACATAACGACCAACACCTCCCCCCAGATCCGGATAGACGGGAAGCTGACGCCGATGGACATCCCGCCGCTTACCCCGATCGAGACCAAGCAGCTCTGCTACTCCATCCTGACCGACTCGCAGAAGCACAAATTCGAGGAGGAGAACGAGCTCGATCTCTCCTTCGGGGTGAAGGGGCTCTCCCGCTTCAGGGGGAACATCTTCGTGCAGCGCGGCGCCGTCGCCGGCGTGTTCCGGGTGATCCCCTACAAGATCCTCACCTTCGACGAACTGGGCCTGCCGCCGATCGTGAAGACCCTGTGCGAAAAGCCGCGCGGGCTGGTCCTGGTGACCGGTCCCACCGGCAGCGGCAAGTCGACCACGCTCGCCTCCATCATCGACCGGATCAACACCGAGCGCCACGACCACATCGTCACCGTCGAGGACCCGATCGAGTACCTGCACCCGCACAAGGGGTGCATCGTGAACCAGCGGGAGGTGGGGGCGGACACCAAGAGCTTCAAGCACGCGCTGAAATACGTGCTGCGCCAGGACCCGGACGTGGTCCTGATCGGGGAGCTGCGCGACCTGGAGACCATCGAGGCCGCGCTCACCCTGGCCGAGACCGGGCATCTCTGCTTCGCGACCCTGCACACCAACTCCTGCGCCCAGACCATGAACCGGATCATCGACGTGTTCCCCCCCTACCAGCAGACCCAGGTGAGGACCCAGCTCTCCTTCGTCCTCGAGGGGGTGCTCTCCCAGACGCTGATCCCCAAGGCGAACGGGCAGGGGAGGGCGCTGGCGCTCGAGGTGATGATCCCCAACCCCGCCATCAGGAACCTGATCCGGGAGGACAAGGTGCACCAGATCTATTCGCAGATGCAGGTGGGCCAGGACAAGTTCGGCATGCAGACCATGAACCAGTGCCTGATGCAGCTCCTGTCCAAGCACGTGATCAGCGTGGACGACGCGCTGGGTCGCTCTTCCGAGCCCGACGAGCTGAAACAGATGCTCGCCCCGGGGAACGCGACACTGGGGCAGCCTCGGCGCCCATTGAGGTAGTTACAGCTGCAAACGGCATTCGAAAGAGAGAGTCACAGAGGACACGGGGAAACAGTTACATATCCAGAAGCCGATTTCCATTTGGAGGAGTCCCCGCACCTGGTTTGCTGGTAATAACCTTTCGGATTTCAGTCTTGTTTTTCTCTGTGTCCTCCGTGGCTCTGTGTTTAATAGTTTTTTTAGCCGTTAGTGTCCAACATTGATAAGAAATTACCCAAAACCTCTTCTTAAAGTCTGTAGCGTCGTCAGCTTTGAACGTGAAAGGAGTGCAGCATGCCTAAATACGCTTGGGAAGCCAGGAGCAAGGCGGGAAGCGTCCAGAAAGGGGTGATGGAAGCCGCTGGCGTCATCCAGGTGGAAACGCAGTTGAAGAAGTACGGCTTCACCGGCATCACCGTCAAGGAAGAGGGGAAGGGCTTCAGCTTCGAGCTGAAGTTCCCCGGCCGCGGCGGCCAGAAGGTCTCGACCAAGGATCTCGTGGTGTTCACCCGCCAGTTCGCCACCATGATAGACTCGGGGCTGCCGCTGGTGCAGTGCCTGGACATCCTTTCCGGCCAGCAGGAGAACAAGAGCTTCAAGGAGATCCTGGTCAAGGTGAAGGAGAGCGTGGAAAGCGGTTCCACCTTTGCCGACGCCCTGGGCAAGCATCCCAAGGCGTTCGACCAGCTCTACGTCAACCTGATTGCCGCGGGCGAGGTAGGCGGTATTCTCGACACCATCCTGAACCGGCTGGCGGCCTACATCGAAAAGGCGATGAAGCTCAAGAAGCAGGTCAAGGGGGCGATGGTCTATCCGATCACCATCATGTCGATCGCCGTCGTGGTCATCGGCGTCATCCTGGTCTTCGTGATACCGACCTTCGCCAAGATGTTCACCGAGTTCGGCGGGGAGCTTCCCCTGCCAACGCGTATCGTCATTGGCATCAGCAACTTCCTGACCAAATACATCATCGTCATCATCGCCGCGGGCTTCGGCATCAAGTTCGCCTTCGGCAAGTACTACGACACCGCCAACGGGCGCAAGACGATGGACCGCTTCGCGCTGAACGCCCCGATAGTCGGGCCGCTGGTCAGGAAGGTCTCCGTCGCCAAGTTCACCCGGACCCTCGGCACCATGATAAGCTCCGGCGTCCCGATCATGGACGGGCTGGAGATCGTCGCCAAGACCGCCGGCAACAAGATCGTCGAGGAGGCGATCTACAAGGTGCGCCAGTCGATCTCTGAGGGGAAGACCATCGCCGAGCCTCTGGCGGAGTGCGGGGTGTTCCCCCCCATGGTGGTGCAGATGATCTCCGTCGGAGAGGCGACCGGCGCCATGGACACCATGCTGAACAAGATCGCCGACTTCTACGACGACGAGGTGGACGATGCCGTGGGTGCCATGACCTCCATGATGGAGCCTCTGCTCATGGTGTTCCTGGGGACTACCGTCGGCGGCCTGGTGGTCGCCATGTACCTGCCGATCTTCAAGCTGGCGGGCGCGGTCGGCGGCTAACTGGATGCTCGACAGGAAAAGGCTCGGCTGGTTCATACTGCTGCGGATGGTCGTGATCTCCGTTTTTCTCGCCTCCACCGTCGTCCTCGGCCTGCACACCCGGGAGACCATGGCGGAGGAGGCGCTCAGCGTGCTGGGCCGGCTGGTGCTGTCGACCTACGCCTTCTCCCTGATCTCGCTTTTAGTGCTGAAGTTCACGGCCCGGCACGCCCGGGCCCTCACCTACGCCCAGATCGTCTGGGACCTCCTGCTGGTGACCACCCTCATCCTCATCACCGGGGGGGTGAATTCGCCCTACGCCTTTCTCTATTTCCTCTCCATCATCAGCGCGAGCGTGCTTCTGGCGCGCTCCGAAGCCTATTACACCGCCTCCCTGTGCGTCATCCTCTACGGCGCCATGCTCGACTTTCAGTACTACGGCAGGCTCTCCTCGCTCGGGCTTAGCCAGCAGCCGGCCCAGCAGTACGGGGCCGGCTACATCTTCTACCTCATCTTCCTGTACAGCGCCTCGTTCTATCTGACGGCATTTCTCGCCGGGAGCCTCTCGGAGCGCGCCAGGCGCAGCGAGAGCCTCCTGCAGGAAAAGGCGATCGATTACGAGGAACTGGAGCGGCTGAACAGCTCCATCGTCTCCACCATCGACAGCGGGCTGGTCACCATCAACAGCGAGGCCCGGATCCGGGTCTTCAACCGCTATGCGGAGGTGCTGAGCGGCATCACCCAGAGGGAAGCCTACGACCGAAGCCTGTGGGAGGTCTTTCCGGGTCTGAACCGTTTTGCCGGGGAGGTGTTCGGGGTGCTGCAGGGTGAGTTCGAGTACGCCGGCCAGGGCGGGCAGATGCTGCTCTCCTTCAAGTCCGTGCCGCTGACCGGCAAGGGAGGGGAGACGGTAGGCGCGATCCTCGACCTGCACGATCTGACCCAGATGAAGCGGATGGCCGCCGAGCTCAAGCGTGCGGACCGGCTCGCCGCGGTGGGCGAGCTCTCGGCGCGGATGGCCCACGAGATACGCAACCCGCTTGCCGCCATCAGCGGCTCTGTGCAACTCGTGGCGCTCCGGCAGTGGGTCGATGACAAGGACAAGCGGCTTCTTTCCATCATCCTCCGGGAGACCGACCGCCTGGACGGGCTGTTGCGCGACTTTCTCTTCTACGCCAAGCCGACCCCACCCACCAAGGTGCCGCTCCATTTGAGGCGGGTGATTGCGGAACTCTGCGCCCTGCTTTCCAGAGATCCCCGACTGGAGGGGGTCAGCATAGCGAACCAGGTGCCCGAGGACCTGGTGGTTGTCTTCGACCGGGACCAGTGCAAGCAGATCTTCTGGAACCTCCTGGTAAACGGCGCCGAGGCGATTCTGCGCGAGGGTTCCATCGCGATTGAGACCGACCTGCAGCGCGGCGGGCCGGGAGGGCCCGACCAGGTGCGGATCTGCGTCGCCGACAACGGCCAGGGGATGTGCCCGGCGAACGTGAAGCGGGTGTTCGAACCGTTTTTTACCACCAAGAAAGGTGGCACCGGCCTCGGACTCGCCACGGTTTACCGGATCATCGAGACGCACGGCGGCCGGATCACCGTGGCAAGCGAACAGGGACGCGGAACCACCGTC
>Ga0209125_1001920_pt1 | contig 17582 bp, 20 predicted proteins | sample BarGraIncub1131A_FD_184503 | JGI IMG/M metagenome (GOLD analysis project Ga0209125, IMG submission 184503) | Arctic peat soil microbial communities from Barrow, Alaska - Barrow Graham LP Incubations 11-31A (SPAdes) (version 2) | ecosystem: Environmental > Terrestrial > Soil > Wetlands > Peat...
CTCACTATTGCAGTTGTAGCATAAAAGGAAGTTTAGAGTTAAAAGGAAATAATCCTTACTTGCACAGTGGTGTCAATTGCTTTTGTTTTACGCCATAAAACTCTCGATAACGTAGTGTTTTGGGATTTTGAAAAGCCAAATCCAACAATATCTCAACTTTTTCAAGGTGATTTTCTGGTGGGTTCATAACAAATGCAAATAAGTTCAAATATCCCTGTATCCTGTCACGATTGAAGCTTGTGTGAGCATAAAGGAAACTCTTGAGCAAATTATGAATGCGATTTACTCTGTTCAAAGGATTATCCTTATCGCTCAGAAGCTTAATTTTATGAGAGTCGTAAGCAATGCTGTTTAGCTGTAGCTCTCTGACCAACTTTTTATGGGCATTCTCTTTATCATGTATCAAGGTGGAACCAACTGCTATGTGTTCTTTGAACGATTCATATGTTTTCTTTTGAGATGGCTTTCCGTAGCCTTCAAAAATGCAGAGAGTGCGGCTTTTATCACAAGCAACGCCTATGCACATTTGGTTGGAAGACAGGCCACGAAGTTTGTTGCCTTCTTCTGTTCGGGTTATGTCTCCGCTCCGCACGCTGTAGAAAGTCTCATCAAGCCATACTTGATTGGAGAATTTGAGGCTACTTTGATAGCATTCCAGTAACAGGAAAAGCTTTTCCAGCCAATATCGTGAAGTTGTGAATGCATTTCTGTTATTCCAAGAATCGGCATTTATACTGACATACTTTAAAATGTTCAAAGTATAGTCCATCCATTCGCTTAGTGATATCTTATGACCTTCAAAAATAGTTCGTGTCACTGGAGTAAATGTTTGTTTACAATCCAAGCATTTGTATCGCTGCACGCCGTTTCGTGTATGTCCATTCATCTTAATGGTTTTGCTTGCGCAGTATGGGCATACTGTGGGAATATACGAGTTAATAAGTTGCGTTTCCCCAGTTTCCGACAATGGTGGGTGGCGGTCGTCGTAATGCGTGCTATAATGCTGGTATAGAAATTCCTGCATGGGGGTTCGATTCTCCTCTTCTTCCCACGGAGTTTTCCGCCGTGATTTGTGTAAAAAAACCTTTTTCAATTTCACCATCCTCCTTGTAGCAACTTATTTGAATGATGAAATTATAATACATCCAGCAGCACTGTGCAAGTAAGGATTTAAAAAATTAGAAAAACTGAGCAGCTAAGAAACTATATTAGAACTTCTACAAATATACCTTTCAGAGCTTTGCTTAATTTTAAGTTGCTTTTATATAGAACAAAACCTTTGCTAAGCCAGATTACTTGTCCCATCTATATAGCTCAAGGTTTAATGGATGATACTGTAAAGCATAAAAGTGCTAACTATATCTATAGAAACGTAGCTTCTACCCAAAAGATAATGAAGTTTTATAATAATTCTCCACATGTAATTTGTAATGGGCCGGATTTTAGGGAGCTTTGTGCTGATATAAAAATTTTTATTGATAACTAAATAGACAAGGAGGTTATATTAATATGTTTAATTTGCTTAATATCTATGCTAAGGGTAGCGATCCAATGGGTCTAGTCTTATTCACCTACCCCTTAATAGTTTTTGTAGTATCCCTTGTAATGCAACTTATACTTAAGAAAAAGGTTGGTATTTTACTGATAAACTTTGCATTCTGGTTGGTTTTAACCTTTACTGTATTAAATTCAAGCTTCCTAATTTATTGCTTTGTGTATACAGTGATTTCTTTCCTGGGAACGCTTATGGCAGATATAATTATTTCTATTAAAAACAAGTTTAAAAATAGAAGTAGAGCTTAGTTAACTAAAAAGCCTTAAGCTAAATTGATATTAGGGATTAGGAATAAAATTGGCTTGCCTATTTAAGACAAGCCAATTTTATATATAGTATCCACATATTATCTAACATAGCCAAATAATAATTAATTTACGCTTTTTATATGTTCATGATCTATAAGGTGTCTACTACAGTAAGCATGCCGACCTTCACATTTTGAGCAATATCTAAATTCCATATTAGGATCTTCTATCTCAGTTATACCACAAACGGTACACTTATGAAAAGCAATAACCTTTGGGCGGTCAATGTTATATCTTTTTCGGTTTGTATATACCTGCTTCTTAGTCTTGCTTCTTCTAAATAAATCCTTACCGAAGAACAAGAAGTAATTGAGTACAGAGACAATAGCAGCCACTTTAGCAGGTATTGGTGCGGTTATAATTGTATAAGCAAGGAAAGCCCAGTTTAGGTAGGCTAAGTATTTTACTTTCATTGGCAATATGAAAAACAATAAAATTTCATAATTTGGAAATACTGCAGCAAAGGCAAGGAAAAGTGAAAGATTAAGGTAGGTGGCACTTCCATCAATTCCTACTATGAAAGCAGCGACGATTGTAAATAACATCCCTACCAGATAATATATATTGAATTTGAAACTACCCCATTCCTGTTCAAGCCCTGTTCCAACAATATAATAGAAATATAGTACAAAAAATACGAATATATCAAGTCTACCTGCAGATGGTGGAATAAAAATAAAGGTTATAAGTCTCCATACCTGGCCTTGGAGTACTAAACCTGAGTCAAGTCTTAAGTTGTATATTAACATACCAGATTGATCAATCAAGCTTAACAGATATATAAAACCGTTAATTCCAACAATGTACATAATTAAATTTTTTATAGCGTATCTTCCAAATTTTCTTTCCAATTTGTCTAGCCACTTCATAGTAGCACCTCACTTTGCATGTTTTAGAAATATAAGTATTATTATAACATTATTAATATAGAATTAATATGAAACATATTTTCGAGCTAAGCTTTTACTTTATTGAAATTGAATTAATAATTTGATTTATGGTTTTGTCGCCCTCCTTATCTCCACTGGTGGAGATAAAGCTTAAAACATAGCCATTAATTATACAAGCAAAATCTTTTTGATGAATTTCTATATTATTCGTTTTATCACTTGCCACTGCATCTAGAACACTAAAATTCCTTTTACCTATCTTTTGATAATAAATATCCTTATTGAAGCTATATGGAAAAGAAAACTTTAATGCAATTAAGCCTGCCTTTAGAGTCTTTAGATAATCGGAGCTTTTCTTGACTTTTTTAAGGGAGGATATTTTTTCGGCAATTATACAAAAACTAGCATTATTAGTGCTTTGATCTAGCTGGAAATCCTTAAAAATAGTGATAAGACAAAGGCTATTTAAATCACTAAGCTTTGGTTGGGACCCATCTGCTAATGGTTTTTGACCTTGAGGGATAGTTATCACATATTCTTTAGGCGCAGTTAAGTTCATATTAAAGAAGCTATTTTTATAACTATTTATTTCAACTATACCTAAATCAATTTGTTTATTTTTAGTTCCCTTTGTCATAGAGCTTAAATTGCACCCTGTTAAAATTATAGTAAAGAAAAAAACTAAGATGAAGGAAACATATTTTCTGACCATAAGAATCTCCCTAAACTCATTGTTTAATTGCCTTAATAATACATCATATACAAACAATAGTATATAAAAAAATAGCTTTGTAATTGATACAAAGCTATTTATCATTCATCTTTATTAATACTATCTCATTACAATCTTTGCATACAATGGCAATACTACCATCGCCACAATTTTTTAAACTAAATTTTTGAAAGGGCTTATCGCTTTCAAGTTCTTCGATATTCCCACATTTACATAATAATTTTATCATATTACCTCCATAGCTACTATTGACATGATACTATTATACACTAATATGTTAAAACTATAAATAAAAAATATTATATTTGCCCTTTATAGTAGGTAGGATGCATCTAATTGTTACTGCTATTATTACCAGGGTACCTCCAATAATTGAAAAAATCCCTGGAGTTTCTTTTAGCAGAAGAAGTACCCAAATTGGATTTAAAATAGGTTCAATTACGGGTATAAGAATCGCCTCCAAAGCGGTTACATGCTTTATGGCAGCAGCATATAGTATATAAGGTATACCAAGCTGTAAAACTCCTAATAGAATTAAGCCTATCCAACCTTGAGTACTCGGCTGGGAGGCAAACATAAAGGGTAACCCTACCAAAGCGGTAAGTATATTTCCAAGAAATACTGATTCTAAGGGAGAACCATTTTTTTGAAGTCTCATAAATATGGCAAAGAAACCAAAAGAAACTCCGCTAAGAGCTGCAAGAATGTTCCCAATAACCCCATTTGTATTTAAATGGTCCAGAAAAAATAAAGCCATACCACCAAGGATAATAAAAATCAACAACCAATCAATAACTTTTGGATTTTCCTTTAGAAACCAAGTCCCAAATATTGCAACATATATGGGGGCTGTATATTGGAGGAAAATAGCATTGGCTGCAGTGGTAGTTTTGTTGGCTATAACAAACAACATAACTGTTGCAAAGTAAGCAAAGGCAGCACCTAATTGAGCCGGTGACCAGGTGAACTTAGGCTTCTTCATATAGATAAGTAGTACCACAGCGGCAATAGCACTTCTCATGCCAGCTATTGCTGCGGGGTTCCAATTTATAGATTTTATAAGAATTCCACCAAGACTCCAGAGAGTTGCTGTAATGACTAAATATATAATAGCTTTTGACCTTCCACTTGGCTTTATCATAATTTATTCCCCCATATATTACCTTTCTCTTAAATCTAAAAAATAATAGTAGTTTGGTATTATTATATATATTTTGAAATGATAAAGCCATACTTGTGAAAATTCTCTTATAATAATTCTTTCCCTTGAAAAGGCAATGAGGAATAGGGATAATATAAGTAACCGGTAATACCTTTGAGGGGAGATGATCAATTTTGATTAAAAAGGATAGGTGGTTTTCCACCTAGCTAAAAGGGGGCATGCCTACCAAGGCATGCCATCTAATATTGACAACTGGATAAATAGATAATAGAATGAAATTGTAAAGATAAATTTGGAAGGATGTGTGCATATATGGTAAAGAGTATAGTTTTTGAGGTGATCTTTCTATAATTAAATAAGGAAGAAAGTACTGAAATTTCTTACATAGTAAGGTTTATTTCTTATGACTTTCTTTAGAAACTAATAACCGTTATCCAAGATGCACTTTAATATAAAATTGAAAGCAGGGTTAACCTGCTTTTTTTGTTCAATTTTTTAAAGTATAATAACTGGAAAAGCTATGTCCCGCGGTTATATATTATCCGCGGGATTTTTCTGCCTAAAATTATTTCGGAGGTGATTTAATGAAAAATCTTAGTTTTTTTAACAATGTTTTCATGAAGGAGTCAGTAAAATTAAAAAAGGGAGAGGATTCTTTGAATTATAAAAATGGTAAGGAAATCCTGCCAGAGGAGCTATTAAGGCAGGTACAACAATATATACAAGGAGATTTAATATATATTCCCATTGGAGAAACTAAAAGAAAAGCCTGGGGTGAAAATAACGGAACCCGAGAGCAAATTAAAAATAGAAACGAAGATATTTTAAAACAATATAAAACAGGCAATTCCTTTGAGAAGCTGGCAGCCTTGTATTGCCTTTCAGAGGAGAGCATAAGAAAGATAGTTTATAAGACATCAAAAGAATATACAAAGGTAGGTGGTAGGTAGTTGAAGCTTAAAGATTTAGGATGGAATGAGTTTTTTAAAGAAAGCTTTAATGACTTGTGGAAAGAAGGAATTATTCCTGGAAGAATATTCAGTGAACAAAGGGGAGAATACAAGATTCAGACAGAAGCAGGAATATTATCTTGTAGGATATCTGGAAAATTAAGATTATCCTTTGATCAAGGGGGCGAGGTGCCAGCGGTAGGTGACTTTGTTATGGTAGCACCTAGAGCGGATGAGGGAAGCGGTACTATTCACAATATATTATCAAGAAAAACTAAACTATCAAGAAAGATAGCAGGGGAAGTTACCCGTGAACAGGTAATGGTTACAAATATAGATTATGTATTTATAGTTATGGCTCTTAACAATGATTTTAATATTAAAAGGTTAGACAGATATCTTATTGTAGCTTGGGAAAGTGGGGCAATTCCAGTTGTCCTATTAACAAAAGCAGATTTATGTATAGACCTTGCGGAAAAGCTTGAGGAGGTTCAAAACTCAGCTCTTGGAGTTATGGTTCATGCTGTTAGTACTGTTATCCCAATTGGTATAGATACGGTTAAGGAATATATAAAGCCTGGTACAACCACCGCTTTGATTGGTTCCTCTGGTGTGGGAAAGTCTACCCTTATAAATGCAATACTTGGTGAAGAGGTGCAAAAGGTAGAGGGGCTTAGAGATGATGATAGGGGTAGGCATACCTCCACTTACAGGTCTATTTTCTCCCTAAAAGATGGGGGACTTATTGTTGACACACCTGGAATGAGAGAACTTCAGCTTTGGACAGGAGAGGAGGGAATAATAGGAACCTATGAGGATATTAAAGCAATAGCTAAAAATTGTAGATTTAAGGATTGTCAGCATAAAAAGGAACCAGGTTGTGCTATAAATGAAGCTTTAGATGAGGGCATTCTTGTAGCTGAAAGGCTTGAAAGCTATAAAAAGCTTCAAAAGGAACTACTATATATAGAAGGAAAGCAAAAGGAAATTGAAAGAGCTATGAACAAAAAGCAAACCAGGCTTACTTCTAAAATTAAAGCATAAATGGAAATATTTTTATAAGCATACAAAATAAGAATGTAGTATAATTAACTTATAATTATACTACTGTAAGGGGTGAGGGTATGTCCATTTGTACCGAGTGTGGTAAAAGTATGGAAGAAGAGGCAAGATATTGCTCTAATTGTGGAAAGCCTACTTCAGAAGAAGCTAGTTTTATAAGGAAAAAGAGTAAATCTAAGTTAAATATTGCAATAATAGAGTTAGGAAATATCTTTAAAAAGTTAACATTAAAACCTATTGCTACAATTGAGCAGGTTAAAGATATCCTTAGTCAAGAAAGTACCATTATACTTACACTTGTTTTAGCATGTATAAATGGCCTTCTTAGCATGTGGGCTATGAAGGCATTTTCTACTATACTGCTCAATAAAATAAGTAGTGTTTTTAGAGCTTATCTAGAGAACATATACATGCTTTTAAGTGGTGGCAATTTACCAATGAACGCAAATATAACTTTGAAAATAGCCTATGACAAGCTATTTCTATATTCTACTTTAAGTTATCTGGTTTTTGCAGGTACCCTATTTGTAGCCTTATTTATTTTTTATAAGTATATGCTCAAGGGTCGCGATGCTAGAATTACCTTATGGAAGTTAGCAGTTGTGACTACAATTCCTTTAGTGGTAGCAGAGTTTTTGGCAATGTGTTTATTATATATATCTCCATTAATTTCTATAGGAATAATAATATTTGCCATTGTATTTTCAGCTTTAATCTTATCTAAAGGGTTTAATTGCTTAGTAGAAGAAAAAGAAAATAAAATTATATACATTGTCCCTTTAGTTTATTTTCTTGCGATTTTAATCACTTGCATTGTTTTGTCATTTATGCTGAAGTCATTAAATATCAGTATTATAAATCCTTTTATACCGGGAGCTACAGCTTAAAAGATATGTAATAAAATAAGACAAGCTCTAATATTATAATTAAAGGGATACCTATAACAAATTTTAAACGTTTTGTTTTATGATGAAAGACGTACATTCCAAAAAGATCTCCAATGCCACCACCTAGTAATGCAACTAAGAAAAAAGTTCGCTCCTGTATACGCCACTTCTTTTTAATGGCTCTTTTTTTATCAATAAACATTAAGGCAAACCCAAAGCAGTTAATTAAAACTAAATATGTAATTAAAAAATATTTCATTTATCCCCTCCCTATTGAATATGCTTTTATTATACCAGCTTTAAGGGCTGAATTTTATGGAAGCTAGATAACATTAGAAATAAAGAGATATCAAGAGCAATAGCCAGAGAAAATCAATTAATCTGATCAGGACAAGCTTTAAATAAAGGCAGTTATCCAATAATGATATTGAGTTATTTAATACTGTATAATATAATATATATTATACTTATAAGTGATAATTATTAAATAAGAGGAGGATATTAAATGACACAACAATTAACAATTGCTATCATTTCAGTTGTAGGAGTATTATTTTTATTATGGGTACTAGGAATTAGAATTATTTCCAGTAACCAGGTTGCCATAGTTGAAAAATGGTGGTCATCAAAGGGTTCCTTGACAGAACAGATTATAGCCCTTCATAGGGAAGCCGGCTACCAACCAGAGGTACTAAGAGGTGGAATACATCTATTAACACCACTTTTATATAAAGTTCATATAGTACCTCTTGTAACTATACCTCAGGGAAAGATAGGTTATGTATTTGCCAGAGATGGTAAACCGCTAGAACCAATTCAGACCTTAGGTAAAATAATTACACAAAGTAATAATTTTCAAAATGTAAGAGCTTTTCTTGAGAATGGCGGTCAGAAAGGACCTCAACGACCAATAATCAGAGAGGGTACCTACGCTTTTAATTTAGCTCAATTTATTGTAATCACAGAAAATAGCACTTATTATCTTCCAATGGGTAATAAGATAGAACAGGAATCAATTTTGGATATGGCTAAGAAGATTAGCTCAAAGGGTGGTTTTGAACCTGTAATTATTCAAGGCGAAAGTGATCTTGTGGGAATTATAACAGTACATGATGGTCCTTCCTTAGGAAAGGATAATATCATATGTCCAATTGTTGGTGATAATCCTACTGATTTAAATTATCATAATAATTTCCAGGATCCTGAGAAGTTCCTTGAGGCAGGTGGCTTTAGAGGTAGGCAATATCAGGTACTAGCAGATGGTACTTACTTTATAAATAGATTGTTTGCCACCATTGAATTCATAAAGAAAACGGTAATACCTGTAGGCTATGTAGGAGTCGTAGTATCTTATACTGGTGCTAAGGGTGAGGATTCAACAGGAATTGACTATAAGCATGGTGAGCTTGTAGCAAATGGCTTCAGAGGTGTATGGAGCGATCCATTAATGCCTGGTAAATATGCTTTCAATACTTATGCAGGTAGTATAATGCAGGTTCCTACTACCAATGTTATATTGAAATGGATAAGCAATCAAAGTGGTTCTCATAATTACGATACAAATCTTACTGAGGTAAGTCTTATCACGAAGGATGCTTTTGAACCATCCTTGCCTTTATCTGTGGTATTCCACATTGATTATAGAAAAGCACCACTTGTAATTCAACGTTTTGGTGATATTAAGATGTTAGTTGATCAGACTCTTGATCCTATGGTTTCCGCATACTTTAAAAACGTAGGTCAGACTAAAACTCTTATAGAGTTAATTCAACACAGAAATGAAATACAAGATCAAGCTTCTCTTGAGATGAAAACTAAGTTTGATCATTATAACTTAGAGATGGAAGAAGTACTTATTGGTACTCCAACAAGCTCTAAAAATGATACTAATATAGAAGGAATATTAACTCAGCTTCGTTCAAGACAGCTTGCAAGAGAACAACTTGAAACCTATTCAAATCAACAGACCGCAGCTGAAAAGGAAAAAGAGCTTAGAGAAGCAGAAGCAATGGCTAAGCAACAAACCGCTCTTACAGAATCTGATGTAAATATCAGAATTCAAGAGAATACTGGTAAGGCTGAATTTATGAAATCTAAGCAGGATGCAGAAAAGATACAAAGATTATCTGAAGCTGAAGCTTACAAGGTTAAGCAGCAGGCAGAGGCAGAAGCCTTCAGAGTTAAACAGACCGGTGAAGCAGAAGCCTTTAGAATTAAAACTGTAGGTGAAGCTGAAGCTGATAGAGAAGCAAGAGTTGGTATATCAATGGCAATAGCAGCTAGTGAGCAGGTTAATGCTTACGGCGGATCTAAATTCAAGATTACTCAAGATGTAATGAATAATTTTGCAGATGCTATTAAAACTTCTGGAGTAGAAATTGTTCCAAGAACAGTTATAACCTCAGGTGGCGAGGGTGAAGGAAAGAACGTTACAAATGCCTTTGAAAGCATGATAATGTTATTACTTAGCGATAAGCTTACATTAAATGGGGATGTTATGACTAAGTCTTCACCAGAAGCTGAAAAGCTAAAAAAAGAGATTTTAGAAAAAATATCAAGAGATAATAATATACAGAAATAAAGAAAAACGAACCCGTTGAGCTTTTGCTCAACGGGTTCGTTTTTGTTATATAACTCTTTCTATATGATTTCTAAAATATAGTAAACATGCTATAATTTTATACAGTGCTATGTATACTCTAAAAATGCAATTCATACAACATAGTATGGCGAAGTAAAGATTCTTAATATAAAGGACGGTGAATGAATTTGGAACAAATCCTGTTTGAAACAAGAACGGATTTTCGAAATTGGTTAGCGGACAATTGTACCACAAGTAGCGGAAGTTGGTTGGTGTTCAGTAAACACGCTAATATTAAAACGCTTAAAGCTAGTGAAGCTCTTGAAGAAGCACTATGTTTTGGTTGGATTGACGGGCAAATGCAAAGTATTGACGAAACAAAGTATTTAAAATACTTTTCGATAAGAAGAAAAGGAAGCAAGTGGTCAGATAAAAATAAAAAGCTTGTAAAAGAGCTTGAGCCTATTTCAGAAGAGCAAGTACAAATGGTTACAGAACTAATAAAAGATACGGAACCAGCATTCACTAATTTTATGTCTATGTCGCCTTCTGTTAGAAAAAACTATACTGGGCTATATTTTGATGCTAAATCTTATGTAAAGGCACATCAATCTTATGAGAGGAATATTGAACCATAGTAATAAATTGTTCATTAATTACTTATATATTTTCATTATCATAGGAGGAGATAGATATGGATAAAAAAGAGTTATGGAACTCTCAACAAAAGTTATTAAAAAGTATAATAACGAAATTAGATGAATTTGATGAAGCAATTAAATTATGTTTAGACCAACACTCTATGGTACATACATCCGAAATGTCGCAAACAAATGTTGTAACATTTGAGGATGAATTATGGGATGGATTGGAGGAAGTAACATTTCGTACTATGCCAACTGAAAAGGATGAAGCAACTATAGCTTGGTGTTTATGGCATTCAACAAGAATAGAAGATATAACAATGAATATATTAGTTGCTGATGATACTCAAGTTTTAAATAACGATAATTGGCTTAAGAAAATGAATGTAAGGGTTTGTGACACAGGTAATGCCATGACTAATAAAGAAATTGTTGATTTTAGTTTAAGTATGGATATGCAGGAATTGAGAAATTATAGAAAAACTGTGGGCAGAAAGACTCGTGAAATTATTAAAAGATTTGAGCCATCAGATTTAAAAAGGAAAATAGAGGCAAATAGATTACAGCGTATTTTAGATGAAGGCGGAGTGTTAAATGTTGAAGGTGCAAATTGGTTAATTGATTTTTGGGGTAGGAAGAATGTTGCAGGTATTTTATTAATGCCCATAACTCGTCACCATATTGTACATATTAATGAATCAATTCGACTGAAGGAAAAGTGCAGAAAATTGGCTGAAAGATAATGTAAAGATCAAAGATAACATTGTTCAGAAAATTCTTATACCATACTAAATATTCTTATATTAAGGTTACACTATTCTTATCTTGTGAAGTAAAGGTAGTTTTATGCGTACTTTCAAATGTTTATATAATAGGGAGATGTACAAAGATGATTAAAGTTAGATTAGAAGGAGAACAAGACTACCGAATTGTTGAAGAAGTGACTAAAGATGCATTTTCTTATCCTGAAAGAATTAAACGTTCAAAAATAGGATGATGTCTGGAACACTATATGGTTCATTCGTTAAGAGAAAAGGATGGAATTAATGAACTCAGTTTTGTGGCTGAAATTGATGGTAAAATAGTAGGACATATTATATATAGTAAAGCATATATACTCCAACCCACTGGTATGAAAGTAGAGGTTTTAAACTTTGGACCATTAAGTGTACAATCAGATTATCAGAAGAGGGGTGTAGGAATTGCCTTAATGAAGCATTCAATAGAATGTGCAAAAGAATTTGAAGTTACCGATTGTGAAGGATGTAATTATCCTGCTTTTATGGCAATGGAATTGAAGAAAGATTATTTGAAGGATGTAACAGGAAAATTTTACGAGGCACCAATTTATAATGATGATTTAAACAGAGAACAAGCAAAAGCTTTTGATGACCAGTTTTGTAGATTATGAGTATAATATTCAGTTGAGTTAATTCTGAATTTTCTTAAACTGCTTCGTTGCAGCATTAAAATGTTGACTTTATCAGTAGACGTTATTAATGGGGGATATTTTGTATATAGGAGGCATTATATTGAAGTATTTACTATGGGATTTTGATAATACATTGGCTTATAGAGATGGGATGTGGGTAAGTACCATATATGAATTATTAAATGAATATGGATATAATCATATTAGTATGAAAGATATAAGGCCTTTTTTAATGAGTGGATTTCCTTGGCATTCTCCAGAAATAGCACATGAAGATTTTTTTAAAGACAAGCATTGGTGGGAGTATATGAATGAGTATTTTTCTAGTATACTTCAAAAATTAGGAATTGAAAAAACAATAGCAAATATAATATCGGAAAATATTAAATCCAAATATCTAGAATTAAATAAATGGTACCTTTATGATGATACTATTTATTGCTTAAAACGAACGGTTGAAAAGGGTTATAAAAATATAATTCTTTCTAATCATGTACCTGAGCTTAAGGAGTTAGTAATGAATTTAGGAATAATAGATTACTTTGTTAAAGTATATTCTTCTGCTGATTTAGGATATGAGAAGCCAAATATAAAAATATATGAGAAAATACTTAAAGATTTAAATGCTGTTGAGAGTATAACTATGATTGGTGATAGTTATACTGCTGACATACAAGGGGCAAAATCAGCAGGTATTGATGCTATTTTAGTAAGAAAAAGTAATGATCATAATTATGATAAATATTATGTTTCATTAAAAGAATTGGCAGATTGTATATAGTTTCATAAGACAAAATGGTGCCTAAACTGTGTTGTTGTGGTAGAAAATGGCGAAGTAAAGGTTATTAATATGATGGGAAGTGAATTAATATGATTAAAGCAATACTATTTGATTTCGATGGTGTACTAACGACTGATGCAACTGGTTCACAGTCGATATGTAATTACATTTGTAAGAAAACCGGCTTAGATGCAGAAGTATTTAAAAAAGAATATTACCAATATAACAATGACCTTTTGTACGGAAAAACTAATCATGAAAACATTTGGGAGGCATTGTGCAAGGGGCTAAACACCAAAATTGGAATAAGTATATTGTATGAATCCTTTATAAATACACCTATAGATAATCAAATGATAGCGATTGTAGATAGACTGAAAAAGCAAAATTATAAAATTGGCATGGTTACTGATAATAAGAAAGACCGTATAGATGACATTGTCAACTATTATGATTGGAATAAAATATTTGATGCAATCACTATTTCAGCAGATGTTGGTTCAGGAAAAGATTATAGTGAGATTTTTGTGAGAATTATAGAGTGCCTTAATTTAACTGCCAACGAGTGTGTATTTATTGATAATCAAGAAAAGAATCTTATTATTCCTAAAAGTATGGGAATGAATGTTATTTATTTTGACCACGAAAAAAGAAATTACGAAAAACTTATTCAGGAATTTAGGAACTTAGCAATAATACTATAAAACACAACTACTAATTGAAATGGGCATAATTCAAAGTAAAAGTTAATTCACATTCTTCGTAAATTACTCACGAAAACAATTTACAGTAATGAGTAATTTTAGAATATGATGTACTTATATAATTGGCACAGAAATGCTTAGGAGGGGATTAAATGGAGAAAGAAATAAAGGAATTAATGAATGATGGTATACTTGATACCGCAGCCAAAAGGTTTGGCTTGAAATTGACAGACTTATCTTATATTGGGGGATTTCAAAATTTTGTTTATGAATATTTAAAGGAGGATAGATGGTATATATTAAGAATAACCCACAGTTCTCATCGTAGCGAAAACAACCTATTAGGAGAACTAGATTTTATTAACTATATCCATAGTAACGGAGTATCCGTGTCTAGGCCGATTATTTCGGTTTTTGGTAAGCTTACCGAAATAATAGAAATTGCCGACTCGTATTTTATTGTTACATCTTTTGAAAAGGCTGAGGGGAAAAAAATACATTATCCAGAGTGTATGAATAATGATTCACTATCTGAGATGTGTGGAGAAATAACTGGTCAGATTCATGCCTTATCTCTTAATTATTTACCACAGAGCATAGAAAAGACTAGACATGACTGGACTGAAAATAACTATTTAAAGAATATAACAAGGTTTATTCCATCAACTCAGCATAAGATATTTGAGCAATATGAATTACTTCAAAATCAAATTAATGGGTTAAAAAAGGAACGAAATTATGGTATTATACATGGCGACATTAATGTTGGAAACTTTTTAATAAATGGTGAAAAGCTAACTTTGTTTGACTTTGATGAATGCCAATACAGTTGGTTTATTGAGGACATTGCCATACAATTATTTTACATGGTTTATGTTGTTTTAGATGATTCAATAGGGGAAAGAAATTTTCAAGCTCAACGATTTATACAATGTTTTCTTAAAGGCTACAAACGTCATTTTTCTATAGACGAAGATTCACTTAAAAGCATTCCATTATTCTTAAAACTCAGAGAATTAATTGTGTACATTGGAATGTATCGTAGTTTTAATTTAGCAAATTTAGATGAATGGACTGCTATTTATATCAATGAAAGCAGGAGGAGAATAGAAACAGGATTACCGATAGTAGCAGAAATATTTGATTAATTGTTTGAACGTCTTTATAACTATCTCTATAATGGGTGGTATGCCCCAACAATTATTTGCGTTCTTTTGCATGAGAAAAATTATAAGCTGAATAGTTCACACTATTCTTAAATGATTCATCAATCCTATTTTTACGATTGATGAAAAATAGTATTCTATTGCGCTGCAAAAATAATTTATATTTTTTGATTGTATTTATATTGACTATTTGATATAATAAATGGAAATATTAAACACTTCGATGGAGAAAGTAAGGATTTATCGAACGTTACAGAGAGTCGGGAATGGTGCGAACCGATACTATAAGAAAATCATTATAAATCACTCCTGAGTGCCAGATTGAAAGCATTATTGCAAGTAAATTCTGTCGGTTTTCTACCGTTAATAAGAACGCATATGATAGTATGCCGTATTAGATGCTGAATTTATAAATCTTCGTCCTTTTACGGATGAAGATTTTTTTATGTTATATCTATAATATAAAGGCTGTGATTGGGCTATGCTTGTAGCCAGTATAATTTTATTCCACAGCAAATAGTACATTATATTTTATTGGGAGGAATAAATATGGATTTTGAAATTGATAATATGGATATTCATTTTAATAAATGTGCTTCAGATTACGATAGACATTTTTATGAAGACTTAGGGATGTGCGAGTTCTATGATGAAATAGAAAAGCAGCTTAATACCTGTGGAAAACCCAAAAATATTCTGGTTCTTGGGTGTGGAACGGGACTTGAAATAGAAAGAATTAAGTACTCTGCTATAGTTACAGCAGTTGATATTTCATCTGGGATGCTGACCCAGTTAAAGAAAAAGAAATTGTATCCGCAAGTCACATTAAATACTGTTTGTAGTTCGTATTTTGATATGACCTTTGCAGAAAAGGATTTTGACCTGGTGCTTTCTACATATTCCTTTCATCATTTTACGGTTCAACAAAAGGTTCAACTTTATAGTAAAATATACAATTGTTTAAAAATAAATGGTTATTTTATAAATGGAGATACTGTTTGTAGAGATAAAGACACTGAAACTAAGTTAAGAAATGAAACAGAAGAATTCTATCAAAGGCAAAAACTTACTTTTGGAAGTATGCATATTGATATCCCATTGGCTTTAGGCACTGAACTTGCCCTGCTTTCTGATGCTGGGTTTAATAGTTTATCAGTTGAAAAAAGATGGAATAAAACTGCATTGATAAAAGCAATAAAGTAACTAAAATTAATTGTGGAGTATGAACGTAATTTGTGGTTGTGTTAAGCCACAATATTTCTACCAGTGCGATCGTTGGATAATACCAAAGCAGTATTTTCAAAGGGAGGGTGTTTTCTTAATGTCTGCAATAAATCAAGAATTGATAAATAGCACCTTAAAAGCATGGAACTTTAATGGTGCTGTCAGTGTAATAATAAATGGGAAAAATGTATATATAACTACTGATGGCATGGCTGATTTTGAAACAGGATGTCCATTTTCAACACATACAACGATGGAGTTGGCATCTCTATCAAAACAGTTTACGGCTGTGGCTATCATGAAAATGTTTGAAAACGGATTAGTAGATTTGGAATCCAAAATAAGCAAATACATACCGAAATATTCACATGCAAACGAAATCACTATCCGTCATCTCTTGAATCATTCATCTGGGATTCCTGATTATACTGGAGAAATAATAGTACCAAGTGCACTAAAGCTACTAGAGACCCAATGCACATCAGCAAACAATATAACTACTAAGATGAAAATGGAATGTATGAATAACTTATGCAGGGCATACAGTATTGAAGAGTGCTTGGATTCGGTGAATACTCTACCGTTGCATTTCGTACCAGGAGAAGGAACAGCTTACTCTAATACAAATTATTATTTCCTGTCACATATTATTGGAAAGGTGACAGGAAAATCATATGAGCAATACCTAAAAGAAGCTATTTTTGAACCACTTGAGATGTTTGAATCACATGCAAGTGGACTTCTGGCAAAGGCTGTAGGGTACATGATGGATGAGGAAAATAACAGAATTGTATGTGGAAGACATGGGATGGACAGTGGGGATAGTGGTGTTGTCTCCACAATTGAAGATATGACTAAGTGGTGTGAAGCTATATTAAATGGTAAACTTCTAAGTAAAAAAAGCTGGTCAGAATGTTTTAAACTGTATAAGGAGAGATTTGGCTTTGGGTTTCGAAGTTATGGTAAATGGCTTGGACACAATGGAGGAATGCCAGGAATTGCTACCCATGAAAGGATTCACTTGGATAGTAAAACCGCTTTAATATTAATGTGTAATTTAACTGGTTGTAGTCGAATTCAACATGGTGGAAATTGGAATGATTTCGTTGAAGAATTGATGGGGAATTTAAATTTTAGTGAAAGTAACTAATCATGATGAGCATAAGATATATGGTAAATTGAGAAATTCCTTCAACATCATCAGAATTAATTACAAATTTAATTGAACCTAAAATAAATTTGCTGAACATTTTTGTATGAACGATTGCAACTATGGATTGCGTTCTGATGCAATTAACTTAGTATGAAAGAGTGATAAGGAGTTATCTGAAGAATTTATGAAACAAGTAATAAACCAGATACAAATAGTTCACAATCTTCATAAAAAGCGAATTAAATCAAGTCAAAAAGTTCAAGTTTGACTTGATGTTGCAAAATAAGAATAGGCAAAAGGTTACGTTAAACCTTCTGCCTATTCTATTACTAAAATACATACTATTTAAT
>Ga0209125_1001922_pt1 | contig 17571 bp, 13 predicted proteins | sample BarGraIncub1131A_FD_184503 | JGI IMG/M metagenome (GOLD analysis project Ga0209125, IMG submission 184503) | Arctic peat soil microbial communities from Barrow, Alaska - Barrow Graham LP Incubations 11-31A (SPAdes) (version 2) | ecosystem: Environmental > Terrestrial > Soil > Wetlands > Peat...
CCAACGGAACTTCTTTTTTCCCGCGAACAGCATTAAAGAAGTCATTCAACATGATGAAGTCCATTCCTCCATGACCGGCTCCTTCAGCTAGGGCACCTTTCTCTCTCCAAAGTTGGTGGTCATGCTTTTGCAGCCATTTCTCGGCAGGATCCCAAACATGTTCTGTTGCACTCTGACCTTCTACGTAGATAGCCTGCGCCGGGTCTTTCCAATTACCTGACCCTTCGCCTCTCCATAAACCGTTGGTTCCCTGCACCCTGAATCCAAGTGAATATGGGCGTGGCAGGTTGGTGTCGTGCGTAACCAGGATGGTCTCCCCGTTGGCACATTTGATCATGGAAGTGACGATATCTCCCAGATTAAAGTTGATATTTCTATATAAGCTGTCTTTCGCGGTATGATCGCCAACAAAATCGTGCAGACCCCTTGATTTGGTTGCCATTGCAGAAATGGTAAGAAACCGGTTACCACGATTGATGTCCAGATAGGTTCCGATAGGTCCCAAACCATGCGTCGGATAGAGATCCCCGTTACGGCGGACAGAATGTAAACCTCTCCACTGTGCTTCAGAATGAGCTTCTTTCCCTATTTTGAGATCGTTTTTTAATAAATCAAATTTTACTGCTCTCAAATCGTGTTCGTAACCGCATCTGCAATGAATCAATTCGCCGAAAATATTGGATCTCACCATGTTAAGAATTGCCATCACATCCCTGCGATAACAAACATTCTCCATGATCATCACCTGTTTACCAGTCTCTTCATGAACATTAACCAGATCCCAACACTCTTCCAATGTATTGGCTGCCGAAACCTCTACACCGGTATAAGGTACACCGGCTTTCATGGAGGCAATCGCCATGGGCACATGCCATTCCCAGGGCGTTGCAATGATAACGGCATCGAGCTCTTCATTTTTCAGCATCTCTTCATAGGCATGATCATGGCCAGTGTAATATTTTGGTTCCTTCATTCCACCTTTCAAAACGATTTCCTTAGCTCTGGCCAATGATTCCGCGCTAATATCACATATTGCAACGATCTCAATTCCTCCTATCGTGATGGAATCATGCACATGACCCTGACCGCGTCCGCCAACCCCAATAAATCCAACTCGCACAATGCTTTCATCCCTCGGGATAAGTTTCTTTCCCTTTTCTTTTTTCTGGGCAAAAAGATCATTGTCTATCATGGCCATCCCGGTTAGTCCGACCCCTGCCATGCTGCCTTTTCTGATAAAATCTCTTCGATTTGTGCTCATAACTTTAATTTGTTTGTTTCTGGGATGAATATTCTGGAAATCAATATGGTAATGTGTCTTTGCATTATCAGACGGCAAATATTATCAAAGAAATCCATAAAAAGAATACTTTTGGTCAGTTTAACCAAATATTTTGAAACATGATTCTAAAAAGGTTTTTGTGCACACGAAAACCAGTAGCAACGTTTAAAAAGTGGGGTAGAAAAGGTTTTTCAATCTTCGCAAGTATGCATAAGGTTGTAAGAATTGCTTCTCTGAGCGTCATATATTTGACCTTCTCAACCCCTTCTAATGCTGAACGTCCGCTATTAATGGCTTCCAAAGATACACTCTCTCGGATACAGGAAGTGGAGATGGAGGAAGTCGTTGTGAGTGCACAACGCGCGCCGGTCGCTTTTTCTCAGACCGCACGCATCGTCCAGGTGATCCGGAAAGAAGAACTATCAAAAGCGCCTGTCCACGATCTTCAGGATCTGCTGAAATTTGCTTCCGATGTGGACATAAGGCAGCGCGGAAACAATGGTGTTCAGGCAGACATCAGCATCCGCGGAAGCTCATTTGACCAAGTGTTGATTCTCTTGAACGGAATTCCTCTCAATGATCCCCAGACTGGACACCACAACCTAAATCTGCCTGTCAGTTTTGACGCCATCGATCGTATTGAAATAATGGAAGGACCTGCCTCCCGGCTCTATGGTCCGAACGCCTTCAGCGGAGCAATCAATATCATCACCGGTCAAACTACCATTCCATCTCTGACCGGAAGATTTAGCGCAGGTCAATTCGGATTCCTGGAATCGACGGTCACTTCAGTTGTCAATACCGGAAAACTGACCAACAGTCTTTCATTTGACTATAAACAAGCCGATGGTTCGCTGAAAAACACAGATTTCAAAATCGGAAATGCATTTTACCAGGGAAGTCTTTTGTACCCTACCGGGAAACTGGAATTTCAAGGTGGGTACAGCGATCGGGGATTTGGTGCAAATGATTTTTATACTCCTGCATATCCAAATCAATATGAGCGGATTAAGACCTCTTTTGCATCCATAAAAGCAACAAAGGAAGGCACTTGTCATTTTTCACCTTCCTTCTATTGGAGACGGAATCAGGATCGTTTTGAACTCTTTAGAAATAACACAGACGCTCCCTCATGGTACAAGATGCACAACTACCATCTTACTGATACCTATGGCCTTAATATGAGCGGTTGGGTTGAATCCTGGATCGGGAAACTGGCGTTCGGAGCGGATCTCCGAGTCGAAAATATTCTTAGTACCGTCCTTGGAAAACCAATGGATACTCCAAAAAATGTTCCCGGAGAACCAGGAATACAATATACTTATTCAGACAACAGAAATAATCTGAGCCTGTTCGGAGAATACTCCAATCATTTTGGACCCCTGGATATTTCAGGTGGCCTGATGATCAATCATAATTCTTCCATAAATAATAAATGGCAACTTTATCCTGGCCTGGACCTGGGATGGCGAATCGGAGACCCATTGAAATTCTATGTTTCCGTAAATAGGTCGCTACGAATACCCACGTTTACAGATCTTTACTATAATAGTGCTACCAATATCGGAAATTCCAACCTTCAACCGGAAGAAGCAATCTCCCTTGAATCCGGATTGAAATTTGGCAATAGCTGGATTTCTGCTCACCTTTCTGTTTTTGAGCGATGGGGCACAAACATGATTGACTGGGTGAGACAGCCAAATGAAACAATCTGGTACGCAAAAAATTTTACTAATCTGAATACCAGAGGAATGGAATTTTCATTCAATATTCTGCCTTCCAAATTGATTGGCAAAGAAAGCTTTATCCGCTCTGTTGACTTGTCCTATAGCTATTTAAGCCAAGACAAGGAATCCGGGACTATGATATCAAAATATTTGCTTGATTACCTGAAACACAAGATTGATATCCGGCTCACCCACAGTATATACCGTAATTTCAGTGCTGGTTGGCTGATCTCTTACCAGGATCGTAACGGTACCTATACCTTATGGGAAGGCAGCAAGTATGGCAGTGAAGTCGATTATAACCCTGTTTGGTTGATAAACACAAGAATAAACTGGGTCAAAAGCAGAATTAATCTTTACCTTGAAGCCTCAAATCTGCTTAATAAAACCTATTTTGATTATGGAAATATTGAACAACCCGGAATCTGGACAAAGGCCGGAATCGTGGTAAAATTAGGAATATAAAACGTTATATAAGCCGTCTTGATCCCCCCTGTCGAGACGGCTTTTTCTATATGTTACAACTTGCTGTCAATCAGATTAACCAATTCTTCAAAATGCTTTTCTTCATATCCTTCGGACAAATAAATGATTTTCCCTTCTTCATCCAAAAGAATACTTCTTGGAATTAATTGTTTGGCGAACAGCCCGTAAACTGCCCGTTTCGGATCCGGATACATCGGGAAAGGGAATTTATTATCCGACCTGAATTTATCGACTTCTTTCCAGGAATGCTCTCTTCCGAAAGTCAGCATGGCAAATTTAGGACTGGTCTGGTGTTTCTCCCATATTTCTGACTGAATTTTTGGAAGTTCAATCTTGCAGGGACCGCACCAGGTAGCGAAGAAATTTATCAGGACGATCTTGCCTTTCAAATCAGTTATTTTGGCAGTTTTCCCTTTTTCATATTCATATTTGAAAACGGGAACCTGCATCCCGATTGAAACTAAGGTACCTGAATCGACAGATTTATTTTGTGCAAAAACTGCTCCACCGGCGAAAAGTAAAAAAAGCAATATTTTTTCAGAAATTAATTTCATCCTTTAAGTTCTTATATCCTTTATCTTATAACCTTTAGAAACTCGCTGATATTCTTGAAAATCCTGGCATTAACGTCCACCAGCTCCGATTTTTCGAATTTGTCTCCTGTAATGTGCTCATAAAGCTCTATGTATCTGTCAGATATCTGATCGACAAACTTATCGCTCATGAATGGAATTTTTTGACCTTCTTTTCCCTGGAACCCATTCTCGATCAGCCATTGACGTACGAATTCTTTCGAGAGTTGTTTTTGATTCTCGCTTTTTGCAAGTCTCTCTTCATATCCGGCCGCATAAAAATACCTGGATGAATCGGGTGTATGGATTTCATCAATTAAATAAATTACTCCATCCTTTTTTCCGAATTCATATTTGGTATCAACCAATATTAGTCCCATTTTAGCGGCGATTTCGGTTCCTCTTTGAAAAATTGCGCGGGTATATTGTTCCAGCCTGGTATACTCTTCAGCCGGGACTAAACCTTGATTAATAACCTCTTCGCGTGAAATATCTTCGTCGTGACCTTCCGAAGCTTTGGTCGTAGGAGTAATGATGGGTTCCGGAAACTTTTGATTTTCCTTCATTCCATCAGGCAATGCAATGCCACACAAGGTTCGTTTACCTGAGCTGTATTCGCGCCAGGCATGACCAGTGAGATAACCCCGGATGACCATTTCAACCTTATATGGTTCGCACATACGTCCGATGGTGACCATTGGATCTGGTGTAGCAATTTTCCAGTTGGGAACGATATCGGAAGTGGCATCCAGAAATTTGGTCGCAATCTGGTTCAGAACCTGTCCTTTATAAGGTATCCCTTTGGGCAGGACAACATCAAATGCAGAGATCCTATCCGTTACAATCATGATAAGATATTGATCTTTAATGTTGTAAACATCACGAACCTTTCCTTTGTAAACGCTCTTTAATCCGGGAAAAGTAAAATCTGTAGAAACGATAGCTTTGCTCATAATTACTCTTTATTGATGATTTTGATTTATATCAGTTCATCTCTCTTTCTTTCGTGTCGGTCGTAGGCTATGACAATGTCTTTCACCAGACGATGTCTGATGATATCGGTATGATCGAAATAGACAGTGGAAATTCCTTCTATATCCTTCAGAATCTTCAAGGCGAAGATCAGGCCTGAAGCCTGTTTTCTTGGGAGATCGATCTGGGTTATGTCTCCGGTTATCACATATTTGGTATTCAGCCCCATCCTGGTAAGAAACATTTTTAACTGGGGAACAGTCGTATTTTGTGCTTCATCAAGGATGACAAAGGCATTACTCAGCGTTCTGCCGCGCATGAAGGCAAGAGGAGCAATCTGGATGATACCATCTTTCAGATATTCTTCCAGCTTCCTGGCAGGAATCATATCGAGCAATGCATCATAAAGAGGCTGAAGATATGGGTCGATTTTTTCTTTTAGATCACCGGGCAGGAAACCAAGATTTTCACCGGCCTCCACAGCAGGACGGCTAAGGATAATTTTCTTTATCTCCCTGTTCTTGAGGAGCTTAACGGCTAAAGCAATAGCGGTATAGGTCTTACCTGTCCCGGCCGGACCGATGGCAAACATCAAATCAACTTGTGAACAGCTTTCTACGAGTTTCTTTTGGTTGAGTGTCCTGGCCCGGATCGGTTTCCCGGCGTTGCCGAAAAGAAGGACATCACTGTTGTTCAGAATACTCTGATCGGGCGCTTCCGGATCGTTGACCATGATTTGATGGATGGTCTCATCAGAGAGCGTATTAAATCGATAATAATGTTCCAGCATCAGCTGAAATTTCTGAGAAAACAGGGTTACCTGAGCCTCATCGCCCTTAACTTTCAGCGTATTTCCCCTGGCAATAAGCAATAAGTTCGGACAATATTTTTTGATAAGATCCAGCTTGGAATTCCTTATACCATAAAAATCAGAGGGTTCAATGCCATCAAGTTGAAAAGAGTTTTCGATCATAGGCTTCAAAATTCCAACAGAGAATTTAATGCAAAATAAATATTTTTTTGACACGGAATCGATACTGAAGTGTATCTTCGTAAATATCAATAGAGCTGTTATGAATAAGAAAGAAAAAATGGAGGCCTTTGGCAAACTGCTGTCGATCATGGATGAACTTAGGGAAAAATGTCCTTGGGATCGGGAGCAGACCAATGAATCTCTGCGAAAATTATCTATCGAAGAAGTGTACGAACTGGGAGATGCAATCCTGGAAAATAATCCACAAGAGATAAAGAAGGAGCTTGGTGATGTCTTACTACATATCGTATTTTTTGCGAAAATAGGGGAGGAGAAAGGACAATTTGATGTAGGAGATGTTATTAACAATCTGATAGATAAGCTAATATATAGACACCCGCATGTGTTTGGAACAACAGAAGTTGATGGTTCAGACCAGGTAGTTAGAAACTGGGAATCGCTTAAACTCAAAGAAAAGGGTAGGGGAAAGCGCGTTTTAGAAGGAGTTCCAATGGCACTTCCGGCGCTCATTAAAGCTAACAGAATACAGGAGAAAGTCAGGGGAGTTGGATTCGACTGGGAATACAAGGAGCAGGTTTGGGATAAAGTGAGAGAGGAGTTGGGAGAATTGGAGGAGGAAGTAAAGGCAGGGCGTCTGAAGGAAATGGAAGACGAATTTGGTGACCTGATATTCTCAATTGTTAATGCGGCACGGCTCTATGGGATTGATCCTGAAAGTGCCCTTGAAAGGACCAATCAGAAATTTATCAGACGTTTTAACTATTTGGAGGAGAATACCTTATTAAAAGGAAAATCTCTTCATGATATGACTCTAGAAGAGATGGATGTCCTTTGGAATGAGGCCAAAAAGTTGGAAAGAACCTGAATCTTTACACCTTAGGATCAGCAGGTAATTCCTTTATTTCGTTTGCTTCGTTTGTTTCTGGCGAAGAATCTGTAGGAACAGGAATAATTTTAGCTACAATCTTATCTTTCGTCTCCGTCAAATCAACTGAAATAATATCACCTTCTTTGATGTCATTGCCTATGATGACTTCGGCAATCTCATCTTCCAGATATTTCTGAATAGCGCGCTTTAACGGTCTTGCACCAAATTGTGGGTCAAATCCCTTTTCTGAAATAAAATCTTTTGCTTCAGGTGAGATTGTCAGCTTGTATTTTAACGCTTCAATCCTTTGGTAGAAACCTTTCAATTCAATGTCTATGATTTGATTTATGTGGCTCTTTTCCAATGAATTAAATATTACAACATCGTCGACGCGGTTGAGAAATTCAGGAGCAAATGCACGCTTTAACGCTTTTTGAATGACATATTTATTGTGTTCATTTTCATCTTCCGGTGTAGTCCTGGTATTAAAACCTACACCCTGACCAAAATCTTTCAGCTGACGGGTGCCAATGTTGGATGTCATAATAAGTATGGTATTCCTGAAGTCTATTTTACGGCCCAGACTATCAGTTAACCGTCCCTCATCCATCACCTGAAGAAGAATGTTAAAAACGTCAGGATGAGCCTTTTCAATCTCATCAAGCAATATTACAGCGTAGGGTTTTCTTCTGACTTTTTCTGTCAGTTGTCCGCCTTCTTCATATCCAACGTATCCCGGAGGAGCTCCAACAAGCCTCGAAACAGAAAATTTCTCCATGTATTCGCTCATGTCGACACGGATCAAGGCATCAGTAGTGTCGAAAAGATACTGAGCTAAGACCTTGGCTAATTGAGTTTTACCAACGCCTGTTGGACCCAGAAAAATAAATGAACCAATCGGTTTATTCGGATCTTTCAACCCGGCTCTGTTACGCTGGATTGCCTTGGTAATTTTCTCGACGGCTTCGTCCTGTCCAATGATATTCTTCTTCATATCATTGGACATAACCTGCAGGCGTTTCCCTTCAGCCTGTGCTATTCTCTGAACAGGAATACCTGACATCATGGCAACTATATCTGCCACCTGAGGTTCATCCACGATTTCCCGATGACTTTCCAACTCTTTTTCCCAGATTTCCTTTTCCTTTTCAATCAGATTCAGAAGGTTTTTCTCGTTATCGCGATAGCTGGCTGCAAGTTCAAAATTCTGCCCTTTGACAGCCAGAATTTTGGCAGCACGAACTTCTTCTATTTTTTCTTCCAATTTGATAATTCTGTCAGGAACAGAAATGTTCGAAATATGAACCCTGGAACCGGACTCATCCAGTGCATCTATTGCCTTATCAGGAAGATGCCTGTCAGAAATATACCTGGCTGTCAATCTGACACAGGCTTCAATGGCTTCCTTAGTATAAGTGACATTATGATGATCTTCGTAGCGTTCTTTGATATTGTGCAGTATGTCGATCGTCTCTTCGATGGAAGTTGGCTCGACCAGTACTTTCTGGAAACGTCTTTCCAACGCTCCGTCTTTTTCAATGTGCTGCCTGTATTCGTCGAGCGTGGTTGCGCCAATGCACTGGATATCACCTCTTGCTAGTGCCGGTTTTAGCATATTTGCCGCGTCAAGGGAGCCTGTTGCTCCACCAGCTCCGACAATTGTATGTATTTCGTCGATAAACAGAATAATATTATCCACCTTGGCTAACTCATTAAGAATGGCCTTCATTCTTTCTTCAAATTGGCCACGGTATTTTGTGCCAGCTACAATAGAAGCAAGATCCAAACTGATGACCCTCTTGTCGAACAAAATCCGGGATACCTTTCTTTGAGAAATACGCAAGGCCAGTCCTTCAACGATGGCCGATTTTCCGACGCCGGGTTCACCAATTAATACCGGATTATTTTTCTTCCTTCGACTTAGTATCTGCGCAATCCTTTGAATTTCCATTTCTCTTCCAACGATTGGATCAAGACTTCCCTCCACGGCCGCCTTGGTGATGTCCACGCCAAAATTATCCAGAACAGGGGTATCAGTCTTGGGGCTTGAACTACCTTTCTGGCTTTGAGTAGAACCAGACCCGCTGCCACTTCGTCCAAACATATCATCCTGATCATCACCTTCTTCTGGGAAGTCAGATTTATTTTCGACCCTCGAAAGCTCAACAATTTTATTCTTCACCTCTTCGTAATTCAAATCGTTCTTCTTGAAAAGTTCGAACACAAGGCCGTCCTTTTCTTTCAGGATAGCCAATAACAGATGACCTGTATTTACGGTATCTTCATTAAGGGATCTGGCCTCAAGAAAGACAATTTTAAGGGTCCTTTCAGTATTCTTCAACAAAGGAATAGATGCATCGATTGGCAATGAACTTCCTTTTCTAAGGTGAAGTTCCAATTCATTTTTGAGTCTTGAGAAATCAAGGCCCAACTGCTTCATTGTATCAATGGCAATTCCTTCTCCATCACGGAGAATTCCAAGGAACAAATGTTCGGTACTGATATGATCGTTGCCCAACCGGATTGCCTCCTCGCGACTATACGTCAAAACGTCCTTTATTCTGGGCGAAAATTTTGAATCCATCTTATTGTTTTAGATACGTTTCAACAAAAATCGTTCCAACAGCAAAATAACGAATAATTTTAAATAAATGTTTCATACATGTAAGGATACTTTACTGACATTAATATTAAAATGCTTATTTTTGTGTTGTTTTTAAAACAAGAATGAAATACAAATTAGATCTATATGGCTGATTCAGAAAGAATTATTCCGATTAATATTGAGGAGCAAATGAAAACAGCTTACATTGACTATTCAATGTCAGTCATTGTGTCAAGAGCTCTGCCTGATGTTCGTGACGGGTTAAAACCTGTTCACCGCAGGGTATTGTTCGGAATGAGCGAGTTAGGTAATTTTTCAAACAGACCATATAAGAAATCTGCCAGGATAGTGGGGGAGGTACTCGGTAAATACCACCCGCATGGAGACTCTTCAGTCTATTATGCCATGGTTAGAATGGCTCAATTGTGGTCGTTAAGGTATCCGTTGATAGACGGTCAGGGCAACTTTGGTTCTATTGATGGTGACAGTCCGGCAGCAATGCGTTATACGGAGGCACGTCTAAAGAAGATCGCAGAAGAGGCATTGGCAGATCTGGATAAAAATACCGTTGAATTTCAACCAAATTTTGATGAGTCTTTGTCTGAACCGACTGTTCTTCCTACGAAATTTCCCAATTTACTGATCAACGGGACCTCAGGAATTGCAGTGGGAATGGCTACCAATATGCCTCCGCACAATTTGACGGATACAATAGAAGCCATTATTGCCTACATTGATAATCCCCAAATTTCCATTAACGAATTGATTGATAAGGTCAAGGCGCCTGATTTTCCTACAGGAGGAATCATATATGGTTATGCTGGTGTTCGGGAAGCATTTGAAACAGGAAGGGGCCGGATTGTCGTCCGGGGTCGTGCCGAAATTGAGACGACCGAACATGGCAGGGAGAAGCTGATAATCACCGAGATCCCATACATGGTAAACAAGGCTGAGATGATTATTAAGATTGCCGAGATGGTCAATGAGAAGAAAATTGACGGAATCAGCAATATCAATGATGAGTCTGACCGGTCGGGTATGAGGATCGTGATCGACATCAAGCGTGATGAGATGGCCAGTGTTGTGCTGAACAAACTATATAAATTTACGGCCCTTCAGACCGCCTTTAATGTGAACAACATTGCCCTGGTAAAAGGCAGGCCGCAGATGCTGAATCTTAAAGACCTGATTCATTATTTTGTAGAACATCGTCATGAAGTAGTCATCCGTCGCACACAATATGATTTGGATCAGGCAGAGAAGAAAGCTCACATAATCAGGGGGTTAATTATTGCGATTGATAATCTGGATGCCGTGATTACTATTATTCGCGCTGCCAAGACTCCAGATGAAGCGAGGGAAAATCTTTGTGCAAATTTTGAACTGGATGATATTCAGGCCAGGGCCATACTCGATTTACGTTTACAGAAATTAACCGGGCTGGAGCGGGATAAAATCCATGAAGATTACACTGAATTGTGTAAAATGATTGAATGGTATAAAGAGGTGCTGGCAGAGGAGCCGTTAAGAATGAAAATCATCAAGGACGAACTGAATGAAATCAGATCTACTTATGGCGACGAAAGAAGAACGGAGATCGTTTATGCTTCGGAAGAATTCAATCCTGAAGATTTTTATGCGGATGAAGATATGGTGATCACCATTTCCCATATGGGATATATAAAACGCACACCGCTTACTGAATTCAGAACGCAATCCAGAGGCGGCATCGGCTCCAAAGGATCGAGTACCAGGGATGAAGATTTTCTGGAACACATGTTCATTGCTACCATGCATAATACGCTGCTATTGTTCACGGAGAAAGGAAAGTGTTTTTGGTTGAAAGTTTACGAGATACCTGAGGGAACCAAAATCTCCAAAGGCAGAGCCATCCAGAACCTTTTGAGCATTGAACCTGATGATCAGGTACGGGCATATATTAATGTCAAGTCTTTGAAAGACGAAGAGTATATTAATAATAACTTTATCATCCTTTGTACCAAAAAAGGCACCATTAAGAAAACTTCACTGGAGGCTTATTCACGGCCCAGACAAAATGGGGTCAACGCAATTACCATCAGGGAAAATGATCAACTTTTGGAAGCCAAGTTAACAAATGGCGACAATGAGATCATGCTTGCCGTTCGTTCGGGCAAAGCCATCCGTTTTCATGAGAGTCATGCCCGTGCTATCGGCCGCACAGCTTCAGGAGTCCGTGGTATAACACTTGGAGGTGAAAGCGATGAATTGGTCGGTATGGTCTGTGTCTTGAATGGGGAAGATGATATTCTTGTAGTTTCTGAACACGGATATGGTAAAAGATCTAAAATTGAAGATTATAGGGTCACTAACCGGGGTGGGAAAGGAGTCAAAACTATCAATGTCACCGAGAAAACAGGTGCACTGGTCTCTATTAAGAATGTAACGGATACTGATGACCTGATGATTATCACCGAAGCAGGTGTTACAATCAGGCTCTCAGTTGATACGATAAGAATGACCGGCAGGGCAGCCCAGGGAGTTAGATTGATCAACCTGAGGGAGGATGACCGTATTGCCTCGGTTGCAAGAGTAGAAAATACTGTGATAGAAGATGATAGCGATTTGATTTCTTCAATTGCAGAAGAGAATGAAATGATTTCAGATTCAGATGATATTGAAACAAATAATAACATTGAATAAGATAGTCTCAATTAATTAATAATTTAAATCAAAAATTGTCCATAATGAAAAAAATTCTTTTAGTAGTGATCCTGCTTGCAGTGAATGGTTTTCTGTTTGCTCAAAAATCAAAAGTCAGCAGTGCTACGTCATACAAAGAGAGTGGTAAACTAGACAAAGCCTGGGAAGCAATTCAGGAAGCAATTAATCCGGCTAACCCTAAATCAGAAAAATCAATCAATTGGCCCGACACTTGGGAAGCCAGGGGAGAAATTCTTGAAGCTATTTACAAGTCAAAGGATGAAAACTACAAGAAACTTGTAGAAAATCCCCTTGAAGAAGCCTATAAGTCATTCTTGAAAGCAGTTGAGCTTGATCCGAAAGGTGGATCTCCTGCTTTGAAAATCAAACTTTTAAGCAGTTTTATTCCAACCTTGTCGAATGCTGCTATTGAGGCATTTCAGGCTCAGAAGTTTGAGCAATCAAGCGATTATTTTGAAAAGGTGCTGAACCTTGAGGCTTGTCCGATTTTTAAGACCGATAATACGCTGGACACAGCCATTATGTACAATACCGGACTGGCAGCTATGAACGCCAAGCAATTCGATAAGGCAATTAAATATTTCAAATTAACCGCCCAACACGGTTATAATCCGGGATCATCTTATTCCCAGATTATCAGTGCTTATCAGCAAAAGGGTGATACTCTGACTTCCGTCGCCATCATGAAGGAAGCTTTCAGTAAATATCCAGAAGATCAAAGCATTCTGGTTCAGTTAATTAACTACTATATTACGACTGGTAAAACTGAGGATGCCATTGGCTATCTGGACAAAGCGATCGCCAAAGAAAAAGATAACCCATCTTTTTATTTAGCCAAAGGTATTGCGCTTGACAAATTAGGAAGGCAAGATGATGCCATCAAGGAATATGAACTAGCCATTAAAGTAAAAGCCGATTATGCTGATGCTTACTACAATATTGGTGTAATATTCTTCAATCGTGGCGTTAAACAGTTTGATGTCGCCAATGCTGTTCCAACCACCGAGCAGGTGAAATTTGAAGCCGAGAAGAAAAAATCTGACGATGAATTTACCAAGGCTGTTCCATACCTTGAAAAAGCTGTTGAATATAATCCGAAGGATACTTATATTAAAGATCAGTTGAAAAACTTATATTATCGTTTGAAGATGATGGATAAGTTTGAGAAGATGAAATAACCTATGGAAAAGGAAAGGCGCCAATTTTGGCTCCTTTTTCTCCCCTTACTTTATTTAACATAATATTAATTATAAGACAAACTAGTAAGGTGTCACAAACAGCAGCAAACAGTGATATCTGTTCCTATCTATCAAAATATCAATGATTTATTGTTCTGGGAAACGATGCCTCAATTGACTATAATTGCCGGAAAATATAATTTGAATAATCTGTCACAATCGGATCATATTGAAGATGAAATAATGGAGACGAAATAATAAAATCTGCAGTGGATCTGTTGGATGCAGTTGGAATGTTGTACATCACCGCAATTCTTAACAAGGCTTTTACGTCAACATCATGCGGTTGTGGCTGCATTGGATCCCAGAAGAAAAACAGAAGATCAATATTCCCTTCACATATCATGGAACCCAATTGCTGATCTCCACCTAGAGGTCCGGATTTTAATCTGAGTACTTCAGGGGGTACAGCATCATTTTCGCGACATTTTAAGCGCATGGTATCGTCTACTAATTTTCCGGTCGTTCCGGTACAGATCATGCTGTGTTGGGCCAGTTCTTTCCAGTTATACCGGAGCCATTCCACCATATCCTGTTTCTTATTGTCATGCGCGACAATAGCTATTTTCTTTTTAGATTTCATTTATGGTAATATTTTAAAAATTATCATCCAAAAAACTTCTTATCAATTGCCAGTAATCTTTTCTGAAACTGAAATAATCCTTGTTTATGGCAATTGCGTCATACTTTTCGAGATCGTTTGTTTTTATAATTGATTCAATCATAGGTATATAGTTGTTTGTCGCATGGTAACTCTGCAACAACTTCAGGAGTGCTAAAGTAGAACCTCTCTCCCATCGTTTTTTGCGAAACTTTTCATAAGAACCCAATTTAGCTGTGAAATAATAATAATGCTCAACTGACTGATATACATCTGTATAACTCCTGACATATACTTCAGTCTGTGTCTCAGGATTTGTGAATTTTCTGCGAGGTTCATCGGGTGAAAAAGACATTATTCCAAAAGGATTGTTCGCTTTCCAAAATACCTTGGAGGTTCCCCAGCCAGATTCCAGGATAGCCTGAGCAAGAACCAAACTGACGGGATGAGGATAAAGCTTGATTTTTAGGTCTTTAAGAGAGGATGCATCATACTTTTCCATCATTACCTTGAAAAACAAAATATCCTCAGCCCTGATGGCTCTTTTATTCACCATTCTATTTTCAATAAATTCGATGCGCTGAAGGATACTTAACAACTTGTCACGCTCAATTACAATTGGAGGAAGCATGTAATCGATAAATTTCTTCTTCCTTATTTCGTCAGGAATAGTATCAAAATCAATGGTTCCCTTATATTTAACCGGGACCAAAACAGATTGGTCCTGAGATAAAATGGATTTGATTCCTGTAACAGTGATTTCATCGTACTTGATGTGATATTCCGGGTAGATGTAATCGTATGATGAGACCTCATTCAGAACAACACACAAGATTCCAACCAGCAGAATCAATAGGGTAACTTTAAATGCCTTTAGCATGCTTATGGATCAATCTTAATGCTTTTCAGAGGCCAAAGGTAGGAAATAATACCGGATTTAACTCAGCTAAACTCAACCTCTAACTTACACGCCCATTGATCAATGCGTGAATCAGTGAGCTTCGATTGATTTTCCTGATCAAGTAATAGACCACATAAGGAGCTGTTTTTCAAAGCCTTGGAAGATTCGAAATAGTACCCTTCCGGGGATGTATATCCAATAATTTTGGCGCCTCTCTGCTCCAGAAAATCAGCCAGAATACCTACTGCATCACAGAAGTTTTCCGGATAATTTTTTTGATCGCCCAATCCGAAAAGAGCAAATTTCTTTCCTTTAAAGTTCAGATTCTCCAGCGCAGGCAGCATCTCATGCCAATAATTTGGCAATTCGCCGTCAAACCAGGTTGGAACACTCAGGATATATCCGTCATACAAAAGAAATTCTTCTCCTTTACAATTTTCCACATTGAGGTTTTCTATGGAAAAGCTCTTAATTGATTCACCTTGGATCAGGATCTTGTGATTGTAAAGCAAACTGATGCGCAGATTTTATCTCTTCTTTAGCTGTTTCTTCAATACTTTTCAGCTCTTCCTCAGTAAATCTGTCGTACCTTCATTTAATTAAATTGATCGTTTAGGATCAAAACCCTCGATCAGGTCAGCTATCCGACGCAAGAACTTACCCCCCAGCATGCCATCTACCACTCTGTGATCATAGGAAAGTGAAAGGAAAACTTTGTGTCTGACCACAATTGCATCACCGGTAATGGTCTCAATCACAGCAGGCTTCTTTTCGATCGTACCGATAGCCAGAATCGCAACCTGTGGTTGGTTGATAATCGGTGTTCCCATGGAATTTCCAAATGATCCAAAGTTCGTTATAGTGAAGGTTCCTCCCTGAAGATCATCAGGATTAAGCTTTTCAGTTCTTCCAGCCTCAGCAAATTGATTAATTTCTTTGGAAATGCCAAATAAATTCTTGGTAACTGTTAGTCGCTACCGCGATTCCTATGTTGATTTTCTTTCTCAAAATGATTTTGTCTCCGTCTACCGAACTGTTAATCATTCGGTATTCAGTCAGGGCTTTTGCAACAGCTTCGGTAAAGTATGGCAGGAAAGTCAGCTTTTGTCCATATTCTGCCTGGAAATCATCCTTATTTTTGTTACGCCAAATAACCATTTCTGTGGCGTCAGCTTCTACAAAGGAGGTTACATGTGGTGCCGTTTGTTTTGACATAACCATATGGCTGGCAATGAGCTTCCTGATACGATCCATTTCTATAATAGTATCCTCAGCTCCAATAGATACTGATACTCTTGGCCTTTGTGGTACTGCAGTTTCATCTGGTTTCAATGCTATTGGCATTTGTCGGTCATGCGAATGGCTCTTTGATTTGACTGAAGACCTCTCTTCGATATAACGAAGTAAGTCAGATTTCTGAATTCGACCACCAATGCCACTTCCTTCAACATCTTCAAGTTCGCTCAACTGAATGCCCTCCTTTTTGGCAATATTCTTTACCAACGGGGAATAGAAACGGGTTGTGGTATTCTTATCTTTAACGGTTTTTGGAGGGGTTGCCTCGATTTTAGTTACAACCAGATCATTGGCAACTGACTCATTCACTGAAGAAATAGTTGCTTCGACGCTTTTACCGACCAGGTCGATTACCATCGCCACTTTACCAACTGCCAGTAATTCATCTACTTCACAAGATATTGACTTAATAATTCCCGAAACAGGTGGTGGAATTTCAGAGTCAACTTTATCGGTCGCGACTTCGAAGAGAGGATCGTCTTCTTCTACCTTATCTCCGATCTTAACAAATATTTTTGTAATAGTCGCTTCCTGAATACTTTCACCCAACTTGGGAATCAGAACCTCAAATTCAGTCATATGAATATTATTTTAGCCAAAAAAAAGAGCTCAATGGCTTCATATACGAAATTACCTAAAGAAGGTAACACGATTTCTTCACTCAATTAGGGAGAAAATCGAATAGGTTATAATCAGGCCACTTGTTGATTTTCCTGAGTGTACCCGAGATTATCCTGTCCATTTCGATGGCCAGATGAGGTCCCTTGTAGTTGCTGGTGTTAGTTATCATCACCCATGAGATGCCATTGGGTTCCCTCTTTACCAACGCCGAAGAGCCAGGAAGAGTTCCCGTTCGCCACCATTCGCCATTTTCATTGGTACTGCGCCAGCCCAATGGATCCAATCCTTTCTCATCAACGTGCGTCATTTCGGCAATACTCTGGGGGGAAAGTATATCTTTTATGCGATTGTCTTTGTCAATAACGACCAATAATTTCATCAAATCAATCGGCGAGGCAATCCAGCCCCCTGCTGAGCCCAGAAGTGTCATATTCGTGCTCCCATATACCTTTGGAACCATGCTTTCTGTCCCGTCAAAAGCCTCGACAGGTTGTGCATCCTCAGGCTGATAATATCTCACCTCATTGGATAACTTTTCATCTTCAAAGCTGCCTCCTAGCTGCATATCATAAATGTGGGCTGGTTTAAGGATATTTTCCTGCACGTATTTCTCATAACTAATTTTCGAAACAGTGGCTATTACCTCGCCCAAAATCATATATCCAAGGTTAGAATAGGCACTCGCGGAACCAGGTTCAAAATGCA
>Ga0209125_1001923_pt1 | contig 17561 bp, 16 predicted proteins | sample BarGraIncub1131A_FD_184503 | JGI IMG/M metagenome (GOLD analysis project Ga0209125, IMG submission 184503) | Arctic peat soil microbial communities from Barrow, Alaska - Barrow Graham LP Incubations 11-31A (SPAdes) (version 2) | ecosystem: Environmental > Terrestrial > Soil > Wetlands > Peat...
AAACGAATATACCAAGGAATCGATGAGATCAATCAGGAGCCAGTCGTTTTTCGTTGGAAATACAAAATGGACGAGGTCGCTCCCACCTAGCCAGTTTTTGAACGTTATTAGCGGAACGCACTACTAGGGATACCTTCCAGGCCGGCTCGATTCGGATATCCGGGTCGACCGCAGCCCTGGCAATAAAGGAGGGCGTCAGCAGGGCATCCGGGGAGGCAAACTTTCCGGCGCGGGGCGGATCGGGTTCCCCCGGGCGTGGAGGTTGCAAGTTGTCGCTGGTAACGGCATGGAAGGGGAGTGCGCCTCTATGTACAAGTTCCATCAGCCGGCCTGATAGCCTGTCATCCAGAAGATGCCCCTGCACTAACTGCCCCAGGACTGCACCATAAGCAACGGTCATTGAGAGCACTGTGTCGTCACTCTGGGTCAGAATAGCGTTGCTTGCAATTGTTTCTGCCAACCGGTCCGGTTCTAGAGCATAGCGAACTGCTAAGGCAAGGGTGCGCTCAATTGCCTCCGTTGTGTCGGCATGGCCGCCGGTTTGGCCCCAAGGCAATTTCTGCTCTACCCGCCGCCGCCACAATTCGCGGATCGACTGGCTGGTATAGCCGCCTGGGCCGTTGATTGGGGTGCCATCAAGCAGTGGTAGCAGGTCCTCATCCATGCGGCGGCAAAAGTCCGCTTCATCATACCTTCCAAGTTCAACCAGCGATCCCAGCATAAGCTTGAGAATAATTCCCGCCTGGGAAAGTTGGCCCGCCTTGAGACCGTCATGATAGCGGCCAGGCCGGGGATCGGTATAGTCGCTGATCCACTCGCCGTAATCACGTTGCAGTTCTGCGAGATCATAATACCATGAGGTCCAAGCCCCATGGCATCACCAATGAAGGCGCCCATGATGGCGCCGGCTGCTCGATCGGCAATTCTCTCGTCAGACATGCGGACTCCTAGTCGATTCGGGTCATTTTGTGTACTATTTTCTCTTTCAGCATGGTAGCTACGCTGGCGACATAGTTCTTGTAATGATCTGTTTCAACGTGCTTTTCAATGCAGGCAAAACTCTTCCACGTTTCGTAAAACATAAATATATCCGGGTCTTCGTTGTCCTGAAATAGAAGGTATTCGATGCACCCTTCCTCCTGTCTCGTCGGTGCAATTAATTTTTGCAGTTCGCTCTTGACGCTTTCCGCGCACCCTTTTTTAGCTACAAGCTTCGCTACTACAGTAATCGATGCCATGGTTATCCTTTCGCTTTACCAACTGAGTGGGCTTTCCCCAACAGGGGACCAATTCCATGGTACCCCAAATTGGAGGTGTCGTAGATGAGAGGTTTGATTTTCATGATATCGAGCTTGCCGTCAGCCCCGAAAACATCAACGTCGCCCTTCACATCCATTATCTCACCGATGAACTGAGTGTGGAGACCGATCTCGATGGTGTGAAGCAAACGGCATTCGAGGACTACCGGGAATTCCTCTGCGTATGGCGCATCCACCAGCTCACTTCTGACAGGAGTCAGTCCGGCAACTGCGAATTTATCAACATTCCTGCCCGAGGCTATTCCGACATAGTCCGCTTCTACCATCCTGTCTTCGCAGGCTATTCCGACCGTAAAAGCTTTTCGTTCAATTATGCAGGCATAGGAATAGGTCGCCTTACGCAAGGAGACTGCAATGCATGGAGGTTGTGAACAGCAAACTCCGCCCCAGGCGGCACACATCAGGTTGGGTTTGCCTGCCTGGTCATAGGTTCCAACCATCAGAACCGGTGTGGGAAAAAGAAGTGTCTTCGCTCCTACGGATTTTTTCATGTCACCCTCTTTGGTTATATGGTTCGATCTCGCAATTCTTGCGCGACACGGGGCCTTTTTATGGCTTAACTTTCCCCTGGTACTAATTACACCCGCGATTGTTCATTCAATCCGGAATCAGTATGAAGGAGCCAGTGGTTGTACGCCCTTCAAGATCCCGATGGGCCTGAGCGGCATCTTTGAGGTGGTAGCGCTGCTTAATGTCAATTCTGACTGCGCCGGAAGTTACCACATCGAAAAGTTCCTGTGCCATTTTCTCAAGATCGGCATGTTTCGCCGTGTAGGTGGCTAGGGTCGGGCGAGTGATGTAGAGTGAGCCAAGTTGAGCTAGAATCCCTAAATCTACCGGAGGGACAGGTCCGGACGCGTTGCCGAAGCTTACCAGCAGTCCAAAGGGACGAAGACAGTTAAGCGATGACTGGAAGGTGTCTTTCCCGACAGAGTCGTAGACGACGGGCACCCCCTCTCCGTTCGTGATCTCCTTTAGCTGCGACATCGATATCCACCCAGCGCAGTACTTCAGGCCCTCCAAACTCGTTAAAGCAAACGGCTTTACTCATGACGTTTCTCCTAGTATCAAAAAGCCCTTGGCATATCGCATTAATTGTACACGGTATTTGAATTATGAGAACATGGACCGGACTATTTCAAATCAGATTCATTATTTCGGCCAGAATAGGTCCGAGGTTCTCTGCCCCATCCGTTTCCTGACACGGTAAGGCCCGCAAGGAGTGAGCCTTGCGGGCCTTACCTCGGATAAAGAGGTTTCCATTCAAGCACCAGGCAGGGTCTTACCAGGTGACCCTTGATATGGCGGCCGGCGGATGTTGCACGGTGCGGTGGTACCTGACCGAGGGCTTGCCGAAGGCGATGACATAACCGACCAGGTGGTTCTCGGGAATACCCAGTTTCAGCCGCAACTGAGGAAGCAGATCGCTGAAAATCCAGCGGGCCATTCCCTCCCACACGCAGCCTACGCCCAGGCTCTGCGCGAAGAGCTCAAAATACGAGAGGGCGATCAGGCAGTCTGCTTCGGGGGTGGGACAATCCCGGGGAGCCGAAGCGACTATCAAGTGGGGAGCGCCGCGGTAGACGGTGTCGATCCCCTCTTCTTCCCATGCGCGGATGCTATCATTGAAGTATTCCCGTCCCTTGGGGAGCTTTCCCTCCCGGGCCAGGCCGGCCAGTCTTTGCATGGTCTCCCGGCGCAACTGGTCCATAACCTCGAGATTATCAACCACGGTAAAGAGAACCTGCCGGGCATTGACGCCAGTGGGGGCGTAATTCGCGGTTTCGATCAAGCGCAGCAAGAGTTCCGGTTCCAGGTTCTCGCTACGAAAACGTCGCACCGACCGCCTTCCTTTTATCAGCATCTCCAGCTGGTCCGGATCCGCCAGTTGCCCTGCAAGAGTGAGGCTATCCTCCGGCTTCCTGCCCAATATCGACACCGCACCGGTCGGGCAAACCGCCAGGCAGTGCTGGCACTTGAAGCAGGATCCCTCCTTTTCAGGGGCAATAGTGGGATACGCTCCCTCCATGGTGATGATGCGCGCCGGGCAGTCCAAGGCACATTGATTACAGCTGTTGCATTTTTGCCGGTCTATCGTGAATGACAGCATGATTGTCTCCTTGCATAACTAATGGCTTTGACAGTTGCAAAATTTGAGCGGGTCGTCATGTTATTACTGGCAGTTCCTGTGTGACTGTGTGATCAGCGCCTTAGCTGCCGGTGGAAAAAAGCAGACTTTTTACACTCTTTAACACACCTCGTTTTTGGAGCATAACGACGATGCATTCCTTACAGAAAGCTGTGTTTACCGGCCGGTAGGGACTTCACGTAATTTTGTAACGTCTCGTAACGGCGGTGCCCCGAACAGGCGGTTGTATTCACGACTGAACTGCGACGGGCTCTCGTAGCCAACTTGAAACGCTGCGCTTGCGGCATCCACGCGTTCACTCAACATCAAACGCCTTGCTTCCTGCAATCGTAACTGCTTCTGGTACTGTAACGGACTCAAAGCGGTCATTGACCGGAAGTGGTGATGAAATGTAGATGTGCTCATCCGGGCTTGCTCTGCGAGTTCATCGATGCGCAACGGCCGCATGAAATTCACCTTCAGCCACTCTATTGCCCGAGCTATCTGATGACTCTGGCTCCCCGCCGATGCGATCTGGCGCAACCGCGCACCTTGGTCTCCCACTAGCAGCCTGTAGATTATTTCCCGCTGGATGATCGGCGCCAGGATCGGAATATCCTGCGGTTCACCAAGCAGATCGATCAGTCGATGAAAGGCGGTGAGCAACGGCAGGTTGACCTCCCCGGTCGCCATGCCACGGCCCGATTGCTGGGTACGGGGTGCGGGAAGATTGCTATCCGCCATCAGTTGTGAAATCTCCCGCTGATCGAACTTCAGTCTGAGCCCCAAGTAAGGCTTATCCCGACTCGCTTCGATTATCTGCACGACCGTGGGCAGATGTACGGAAGTGATCAGATAGTGGTGCGCGTCATAGACGAAGGTGTCTTCACCCAGGGTCACGCGCTTCGCTCCCTGTGCTATGAGACAGATGCTCGGTTCGTACATGCCACTGACCGGTTCCGTTGGTTGCTCCCGCCGGAAAAGGCCCAAGCCCGGAACAGCCGTTTCGAGGCGCTCTTCCTGTTCGGTCCATCGGGCAATCCGCTTTCCCAAAGATTCTATCGCAGCTTCCATTGTTCCTCCCTGCGCGAAACTGCCTGCTCTTTCTCGATTCCATCATTAAGCCTACCCTATCCCTGTACCGGCTTACAACGGTTATTATGTCAATCCGTCGGATCAGGCAAGAAAGACGGAGGATCGGTCTACCACTTCTGGCTTTACGTTGGTACGATACAATAAATAGATGACCAGCTATACGATACAATATGCAGATAACCAGCTACGGGCCAAGCGGTCCCGCAGAAAAAAGGAGTATACAATGCAAAAACGACAACTGGGAAAAAGCGGACTGGAGGTCTCTGCTCTGGGACTTGGCTGCATGGGGATGAGTTTTTCCTACGGCCCCCCAAAGGACAAGCAGGAGATGATTGCTTTGATCAGAACCGCAGTGGAACGGGGCATTACCTTTTTCGATACAGCAGAAGTTTATGGACCTTTCACCAACGAAGAACTGGTCGGCGAGGCTCTCGCTCCACTGCGGGACAAGGTGGTAATTGCCACCAAGTTCGGCTTCGACACCAGCGTCGATCCACGGGGCATGAAGGGTGCCGGGCCCGTCCTGAACAGCCGGCCCGAGCATATCAAGGAAGTGGCCGAAGCCTCCCTGAAGCGACTCAGGACGGAGGTCATTGATCTCTTTTACCAGCACCGGGTCGATCCGGACGTGCCTATCGATGAGGTGGCAGGGGCGGTGAAGGAGCTGATCCAGGAGGGGAAGGTCAAGCACTTCGGTCTTTCCGAAGCCGGGATTCAGACGGTTCGGCGTGCCCATGCCGTCCAGCCGGTAGCAGCGGTTCAGAATGAGTACTCGCTCTGGTTCAGGCGGCCCGAAGAAGGGCTGTTACAGACGCTGGAAGAACTGGGCATCGGCCTCGTAGCCTACAGCCCGCTGGGCAAGGGGTTCCTCACTGGCAAGATGAATGAAAATACCACCTTCGACAGTACCGACTTCCGCAGCACCCTGCCACGCTTTACCCCCGAGGCATTGAAGGCAAATCAAGCTTTGATTGATCTGCTCGGCAGGATCGCGGCAGAAAAGAAGGCTACCCCTGCACAGATCGCCCTAGCCTGGCTCTTGGCCCAGAAGCCATGGATCGTGCCGATCCCGGGGACCACGAAGCTGGATCGCCTGGACGAAAACATCGGCGCTGCTTCCATCGAACTCACGGTTGACGATCTCGCCACTATCGAGCAGGCCGCCGAAAAGATCACTGTACACGGAAACCGCTACCCCGAAAAAGTTGAAGAGTTGACCGGACGCTGAGCAAAAAATGGTACTCATAAAGGAGATGCCAGTATGCAGAAGATAAGTTTAAACAATGGCGTGGAGATGCCCGTTCTCGGATTTGGCGTCTTCCAGATCAGCGACCTCAAGGAATGTGAACGCAGCGTCAGTGATGCCCTGCAAACGGGGTATCGACTGATTGATACGGCTGCCTCTTACATGAATGAAAAAGCCGTCGGCGAAGCGATAAGGAGTAGTGGCGTAGCCCGGCATGAGATCTTTGTGACCACCAAGCTCTGGGTGCAGGACGCGGGCTACGAAAGAACCTTGAAGGCGTTCGATAAATCGCTGGCCAAGCTGCAACTTGATTATCTGGATCTGTATCTGATCCACCAGCCGTACGGCGATGTCTACGGTTCCTGGCGGGCCATGGAAGAGCTATATCGAGAAGGCAAAGTCCGGGCGATCGGCGTCAGCAATTTCCACCCGGACCGGGTCATGGATCTGATCCTTCACAACGAGGTGATACCGGCAGTCAATCAGATAGAAACGCATCCTTTCTGCCAGCAGATCAAGACGCAACAGTTCCTTCAAGAAAATGGTATACAAATCGAATCCTGGGCCCCCTTTGCCGAGGGCAAGAACAATCTATTCGGCAACGAACTGCTCGCAGCCATCGGCAGCAAACATGGCAAATCCATTGCCCAGGTGGTACTGCGTTGGCTGACGCAAAGAGGCGTCGTGGCCATTGCGAAATCGGTGCACGAAAAGCGGATTGCTGAAAACTTCACTATTTTCGACTTCGAACTGTCCCACGAGGATATGGAGGCAATTGCGACGCTGGACAGGGATGAAACCAGTTTCTTTGATCATCGCGATCCGGAAATGGTGAAGTGGATTGGGACCCGTAAACTAGACCTCTAGCCCCAAGCTAGCTGGTAAGGAGAAAAGAATGTTCAGCATAAGAACTGTGTCGTGGTTATTGGCGGCGACTATTACTATTTAAACAGGAGCAGCTATGGCAGCAGACTAGGCAAGATTATCTATGCAGGTGATACTAAGCTGACTGATGAACAAATTGCCAAGTTGCCGTTCGATTTGTATCGACAGGGCTTTGAATACTACGGCAAGACTCACGCCCACCCAAATTCAACTTTCAAACACACAATGAGCAGCCTGCTCGACTTAATGAATTTCGATGCAGCCAGCAATATGGACTTAATCAACCAACCATTGCTGATGATGGCGGGCAGCAAGGCCGATTCCCTGTATATGACCCAAAGCGCCTTTGAAAGGGCGAGTAACACGAAGAATAAAGAATTATTCCTGATTGACGGTGCAACTCACATCGAAACCTATTGGAAGCCGGAGTATGTGAATCAGGCCATGAGTAAATTGGCCCAGTTCTTCGGCAAGTCACTGCGATAAGGAGCAAACAGGCAAAGCCGCGAGAGCTTGGCCTGGATACGGGCTAGCTACCATCACAGGAGCGGCTGTATACTTCAACCTCACGATGCGTATCGCCCCTCTGTTTCCGGCGACCGATGCGGCCTAGTTTTCCGGTGCCTACCAAAAGAAGGAGCCACTGATATGAATGACACACAAGACGACCACGTTCGAGAGGGCAACCCTTTTATGCTGGACCGTCGCAAGTTTCTTATAGCAGGGGCAGGGGTCGCCGCAGCCTCTCTGCTGCCTCATGTTTGCGCCGCTGCAAAGGTTCAGGCGGGGCAGACCTCACTCGGGGGCACAGGTGCAGGCAGGGCTCAGCAGCCCCCGAGGTTGGGGAACCGCAGGCTGGGCGCTCTCGAGGTGTCGAGCATTGGGCTCGGCGTTCAGAACATGAGCCGCAAGTATGAAACGACCGTGCCGTACCGGCCGGAAATGATTAACGTCATCCGCGCCGCCTTCGATCATGGCGTCACCTTTTTCGACGCGGCGGAGGCGTACGGCCCGTTCGAAGTGGAACGCATCCTTGGTGAAGGCGTGGCTCCCTTCCGAGATAGGGTCGTGATAGCAACTAAGTTCGGCTGGAACGTCGATCAGGAAACTGGCGAGCGTCGTCCGGGGCTCAACATCCGCCCGGAACATATCAAGCGGGTGGTCGAAGGTCCACTCAAGATCAGGTTCACCAGGCCTGGGGTTACATTGTTAAAATGCGGGGTCAAAAGCAATGCAACAATCAAAGTGAATTCATGCGGATGCGGCGAAGGTTTCAGAACGGGAATGTAATTGGGGGGATAGGATTAAATATTGCTAGGTGACACCTAAAAGCAGGGAACTTGGACAGCCTAATTGAGCAGGTCGTAGGGCAGGTCAGGCAAGCTCTTGTCTTAATTAGAAATATAAGGACTTTATTGTTTGCAATTATTAGAGGATTGAGGTAGATTTCGTGAAAATGTAAGAACTTTGGCAAAACCGCCTGCGAGTGCGCACTCCGTAAATTCAGCTAGTTATCTCGAATTTTTGTAAGGACTTTATTGTCTCCGGACACCCCACCACACACCAGCAGCCCAGCACGGATGTCATATCAGCATGTTCGGAGAGACAGTCTATCCTCCTTAAATCCTAACCAAAAAAGGCCGCATCCGGACCCATATTGTCCTTGTTGCGTTCATCCTGTGTGCTGATCATTCTGCCTAATCATAACTACCGGGAATTAAGCCCTATCGTTGAGAAAGCCCGAGATGCTCCTAAGCGAGGACAGGGTCTACGGGCGGCGGGTTGCACGATCTGGAACCGAAGGAATTAGGCAATGTACCGGCGAGGATCATGTCCAAACATCCTTGCTGATGGAGAGTATTCCTGAGATTTAACAAGGGACCATCATATGATTGAACTGAAAAATGTTACCAAACAATATGATTCGCTTACGGCTGTTGACAATGTCTCCTTCTCTGTCAAGACAGGCGAGTGTTTTGCTCTGCTTGGACCCAATGGTGCAGGGAAGACGACGATCGTTAAGATGCTGCTCGACTTTACACGACCGACATCGGGAAGCTTATCATTAAGCGGCATCCCAAGTACACATGCAGAATGCCGAACATCAATCGGTTATCTTGCCGAAAACCACCATATCCCATCATGTCTTTCAGGGTGGCAATACCTCCTGCGTTGTGCTGAATTATTGGATATAAGTCAGTCCGATGCTATCGATCAATGCAGGCGCATTGTCGAGCTGATCGGAATGCAAGGCAGGGAACATGCAAAGGTCGACACATATTCTAAGGGTATGATTCAGCGGTTCGGATTAGGCGCTGCTCTCATGGGTGATCCAAAACTGTTAATTCTAGATGAGCCCACCTCCGGCTTAGATCCAATCGGTATCAGGGAAATACGCCAGCTCTTAGAGTCGCTTAAATGTCGAGGCATGACTATCTTTCTGAATTCACACCTACTGTCGGAAGTTGAAAAAATATGCGATACCGCAGCTATACTCGGCCGTGGCAAGCTTTTGGTAAAAGACGCAATTCCCGCAATTGTCAAGGACGGTGAGACGCTGGAAGATGTGTTTATAAGACTTGTGAGAGGTTGACATGGAAACTTCGAAAGTGCTTTCCCCCATTACAAGGATCACTAAACATACGATTATTGATGAACTGCGGCATAAAAGTTTCGTCATCATGTTCGTTATCTGCGCCATCTGCGTATTTCTTATTCGTGGTTGTTATCAAGGCAATTACATGGTGAACGGACATTATCTTGATGCCGGAACCGTTGTAAGAGCTTTATCGAAAGTGACCTTTCACATCATTGGTGCTGGCGTGATGGTCATAGCGGCTTTACTTTCGATGCGAATATTCAGGCGCGACCGGAACGAGGGGATGCAATCGTGTGTTTTGTCCAAACCGATAGCCCGGTGGCAGTATGTTATGGGAAAGATCATTGGATTATGGGCCTTATCGGTACTCTTCATGTTCATCTTGCATAGCATTGTGTTCTTGATCACATCCATCAATTTGAAGGTTTTTATGCCGGAATACCTGGTTGCTTCACTGCTGTGTTCTGTCAACCTGCTCTTTGTGGTTATTGCTATGCTTCTTTTGTCGCTTCTGATGCCCGATATTGTCGCTTTTCTTTGTGTCCTGGGCGTCGGCATCGTTGGCTTTGTGGCTGATGGCATAGCTGCTGCCAGCCACAGTCAGATAGCGCAGGCGATGGTGCAGCAATCTGGCAGCCATCCACAGTCCAACTTGGCATGGTGGAAAGTTGTTTATTTTTTATGGCCAAAGCTCTTAGGAGTTCAACAGTTGGCTTCTTCATTGATTGAGAGCGAATCATTCCATGGATTCGGCCCTATATATCCTCTCATCAATGTCCTTCTTTACTGCCTTATTCTTGGCGCATTGCTTTTCAAGCGTTTTAGGAATGAAGATATTGTCTAGAATTTTTTGGATGATTGATAGTTAAACAACCTGTGTGGTTGTAATCTGTAACAAACTGCAAACCTTCGACATGAAACTTCATAAATCGTCATTTTAGGACCTGTATCAAGTCTGCTATGGGGAGGCCAAGCCGAGTTCGATCTTTTGCATATAATCACAATCTTACGCTCAACCGCTCACCCTACATGCGTTATGTGCAAATCACCGAATAATACAATTTCACCATGATGGTGATAACTACAAGAGGGAGTTTGAAATGGGGATTCTTATTTTGGTTGTGTTGCTTGTTGTTGCTGCTGTTCTCGTTGGGTCGTCTGTTCGTATCCTCAAGGAATACGAGCGAGGTGTCGTGTTTCGCCTCGGCCGGTGTGTCGGCATTCGCGGACCTGGCCTGATCTTGCTCTTCCCGGGCATCGAGCTTATGACCGTCGTCTCGATGCGGACGGTTGCCTTTGAAATTCCCTCGCAGGATGTGGTTACTAAAGACAACGTAACAGTAAAGGTAACCGCGGTAATTTACTCCAAGGTTGTCGATGCAGTCAAAGTCATCATCGAGGTTGAAAATTACCGTTACGCCCTTGCCCAGATAGCCCAGACAGCTCTTCGGGCCGTAATCGGCCAGCATCCCTTGGACGAGGTTCTTGGCGAACAGGCCAAGCTGCAGGAAGCATTGAGCGCCGCCCTTGCCAAGGCCTCGACAGCATGGGGGCTCCAAATTGACCATGTTGAGATGAAAAACATCGATTTGCCTGTCGAAATGCAGCGGGCCATGGCTAAGCAGGCGGAGGCTGAGCGAGAACGACGCGCCAAGGTCATTCATGCCGAGGGTGAACTGCAGGCTTCAGTAAAGCTCGCGGAGGCCGCAGATACCCTGTCAAAGACGCCGGGCGCCCTCCATCTCAGAACGCTCCAGACAATGGCGGAAATAGCCACGGAGAAAAACTCCACCATTCTGTTCCCGTACGAATTGACGAGTCTTGTCAGCAAAGTCATGGGTAATACGCAGTAAGTCGTAACTTCTGACATCCGAAATAGGTCCATTTTACTGGTCCCAGCAGTTTAGTGACATCCCACGACCATACCTCGTTCGGGGCTGTTGCCAAAAGCTCAGGCTTTTTGTACTCAGGATGCAGTTGCTCATCCTGTGCGCTCTTCAATCACAACCCCCTCGACATAGCAGAAAGCAAAGAACGGATCCAAAACCCAGCTACAGCCCGGTACTCTGTCGAACCGCTTGGTGCACCGCATGCCCGGCGGTGTAGGGGCTGGGGGTTAAAAAAAACCGGCTATCCGATTGAAACTTTGCAGTTCCTCCTCTTTTTGAAATTTGGAGACGTAACCCCTAAGCCGTCCCTGTCATTCGAATTTCTTACTCAGCTTGTCGACAGCGTTTTTTTTGTTGATCAGGAAGTTACCGAAATCAATACTGAGGGTAACTGATATCTTCCCATGCCGGTCTGCACCGACACCGAGGGCCCAGTTCTTCGGGAAATGCGCGGTTGCCCCGTACGACGGATCCACTCCGTCATACGAAGCGGATATAGCTAATCCAATAGGGCGCGTCACTTCTGCTTCTTGCTCCCCTCCCCATTTCCACCAGTAGAGTCCGATTACGTCAAGAAGAATAGCTTCCTGCAAACGGTCGTCCCCTGAGAACCGGTACTCCAGGCCGGCGCTCGGATGGAGAAAGAGTATCTGCCGATTCGGCGGCTCAGCGAAGCCTTTGAGTTTCGACTCGTGGACCAGGTAGCCGTTGAGCAAGAGCTCCCACGGGTAGATAGCTCTCGTCTCGTTATGGTAGGCATGCCAGCGGGCATCGAGTTGTTTCAGACGCTTGAAGACATCCTGTACATCCGCGCCTGCCATTACCGCTAGGACACGGTGCGTCAGCGCCGCCTCTGTGTATACTTCCCGGGCCGAGTCGAAGGACTTCTGGCAGCGCTCTGCCGTAACACACTCTGTGGCGAGTGCCTTTTCGACGTCGATCATGTAGACGGTATCAGGAAAGAGGCGCATTCCCCCCGTATCCCATTCTGTCATCCTCGTCCCGCTCAGCGGCTTCGTACCGATTGTTCCAAAGATACCGTCCCATCTGCCCATCATTCCCCGCAACTGTGGGACCGCGGTCCCATTTGCCGGAAGTGATTCCGCCTTTTCCTTTACCTCCCCGACAAGCTCTTTCGCCTCGGAAAAAAGCTCCGCGGAGAGGGCCGCCGGTCTACAGAACTCCCCTGTGTTCTTCTCGCACCACTTCCCTACGAAAGTTCCGACCTTGGTGCATAGAGGCGCGGTGCATTCATTGCCGCCGAGGCATCCATCGGTACGTAAATCGCTGAGCGCTGCGGTTGCCTCATCCGCATTCGTCACCGCAGGCGGGGTGCAATCTGCTGCAACCATCGGCACAGCCGACATTGAGATCACGAGAATGATGCCGATGACACGTCGAGCTTGACGGAAGATTCTCATGGCGTCCTCCCTTTTGTGACCGCATCCACATAAGCCCCCCGAACCCGGAGAACAGTTTCCCAATCCTCCCCAGCCCCGACCGCGCCTGTGGCGATGTCCTCCAGCTTCTTTCTTATGGAGACTACCTGTTCGTCAGATAGTCCGTTGTACTTCTTAAACGATGCCTTATACTCCTCCTCTTTCTGCTTCGAAATGAACGACTGGTAGAGCAAGGTCCGAAAGAGGGTGGTCACCACGTCCGGATGCCTAAGGTAGTGAAGGAGGTCGTGGATGTTCAACTGCTGGATGTGGTCGACGGTCAAAAGTCGGTAGTCGCCTCTCTCGTACTTCTCGCGGTCCGGCCACATTTCTGGCTTGAAAGGACGCAGTAACGTGAACGGGTCGAGGTGATGGTATGCATTGAGATAGAACTGGCATGCCTCCCCCGGACGCACCGTCGACGCATTACTCAGAACTTCCGGTTTTGTCTGAAGGATTCTGCTGACATTCGCGAGCATCGTCACTACCTTTGGTCTTAGGGCGTTCCCCAACTGTCCTGCTTGGCCGAGGGGTTCGGTATACCAGGCATGGAGCGTGTCGTGGGTGACGATCGTCCCCAAAGAATGCCCGATTATGGACCAGCTCTCTCCCGGCTTGAGATCGCTCAGCTCTGCGGCCATCGCCTCCGCTACATGCACCTTCACAGCATCGCGGATCGTAGGGAACATCCGGTAAAGGACGACATCGGCGGCGTGCGTCCAGAGGAAGTTGTTGTCCGTACCCGGCGCATTCTGCGACCACTCCAATATCCTCTCTATGGTCGATGTGTCGAATTTCTTCCCCAGAGCGAGCACTTCCGCCCCATTCTTCTTCCACGTCGCGAGGATGTCGCGGAAAACGTCATCGTAGACGATGCCGACTACCCTAAACCTGTCATCAAATTTCCTCTTTCCCTGAGGGCCGAAGCTATTACAGAAATCCTTCAGAAACTCGCCCGCCGGCTTGTGCCACCCGTCAAACGTCGTACCCCATACCATGAACAAAGAACAAGCGATCCGGCATTTCCTCATCCTCCTTTTTAGGTATTAAAACCCCAGCAATCCGCTGAGCCTACCGAGTACCGAGGCTCACGTATCCACAAATAGTGAAGATTTGGCCCTCCATGTTTTTCGAATTCTCTCACTCTTCGCAACAGAATGAGGCGTAGAGGGTTAGCCGCTGCCGCCCGTATCGATAGCAAGGGGTTTGAAAATAGATGGTCTTTTTTAAGTGCCAGCTAATGTACGTTAAATGATCTCCAATAACAACTATAATTTCTTTGGCAACCCGCCACTCCATTCGCAGAGAGGATGCGAAGCATAGACCGAATCGCTTTAGACACGCATGTCCGGATGTTTCCTGTGGCTGGATTGACAGTACTTTTGCTGACGGAGTGCAAAAAACCAGACTTTTTGCACTCTTTAACACTCTCGTCTTTGGAGCGTAACGACTATGCATTCCTTACAGAAGCTGCGCTACTACTTTATAGTAAAATCCACATATATTCGTGATGGCAGGTTTCAGAACCGTTTTTTTTCGAAAGACTGGATTGGAACCCTTTGAGGAGACTCGGGGCAGATTGAACCACTCCGGCCACCTTTCCCCGCACTAGCGCGTCGATGGCAACGGCGAGGTCTGAAGGAAACAATAGGAAGCAAGCTGCACATAGCGCAAGTGAACCTGATACGGCTTAACGGATGGGTAAGCGAGCAAAATATCGCGAAGCTCGATACCTGGTCACACCCGGTTAAGGATGCTGTAGCTTGCAGGGAGTCAGAGGTAACTGGGGAAGCCTTGTATCGTTCCGTGCAGTCAGCGGATATTGAGACACAAGAGGAGACTCAAGGTCGAACGAAGTTGTGCAAGGCGGCAGATGAATCCGTAGTAGTGACGAAGTCTCGGCCTGAGAAAGCACAGTCTGGAGGAGAGAACCGGGACGACCCTCGGCCTGGTTCGTGGGGGCGTCAGAAGCCAAAAGCGCTGACGTGGTGCGAAGGGAGGAAGTCCATTTAAAGTGAGCCGGAACGAGAAAGGGCTGATTCTGGACAGCGGCGCTCATTTCAGGAGCGTGATTAGTTCGTTACGAGACCCGACATTCATTTTTTTCATGACATTCTTGATGTGGTCCTTAACAGTAAGTTCTGAGATGAACATTTTCTCCGATATTTCCCTGTTGCCCATTCCCATGCACAAAAATGTCACCACCTCTGCTTCACGCTTGGTCAGCTTGAACTCCAGGCGCACTGTCTCGATGTCTACCTCATGCTTCGTTATCACCCGCTCAATAAGAATCATGATCTTGTCAGGAGAACTTCCAATCCAGGAGTCGAGCAGAACCCCTCGAAAAGAACAGTAGAACTTACCTGTGCTCAGAAACGGACTAACAAAACTAACTTTCGCGGTTCCTAATGCTCCCTTCAGCTCTCTGCAAATTTGGGAAATCCCAAGGGGAACGGTAAGCCTATCTGTGCCCTGCAAATCGACGACACCTAACACATCCAGCGCTTCCTGATTTGAATACAGTAGACGGTCATCCATGTCAAATAAGAGGATTCCAGGAACTGCACGGCTTTTAATTATTTCAGCTAAGTTCCTCATCCTGTAAGTCTAATTTGTTTATCCAATAATACAACACTTGCTCATAAAAAAACCCTACTTTTGGGGGGGTTGACCTTAGATCACGATGGATTTATTATTGCAAAGTTTCACTAGTGCATTTAAGAAACAAAGAGGAGGTGAAAGATTCATTAGGTGGCTATCCGTTCAAACTGAGGTTTATTGGCATATTTATAGCGACCAACAGCTGTTTCATTTGAAACAAAAGGAGGCTTCATGAAGATGCTAGGATTCCTGGGAGCGGAGACGCGCACGTTGTGTATTAAATTGCTGGCCATTTTGTTCGTGGCCGGCGGAATTTTCTCCTCAGTCAATGTCGCTGAAGGAGCCGATACCGGCTCCCTGATTGTGAAGCTTGAAGACGGGCTGTCCTTGAATCAGCAGGCAATAGTCATTGCTAGGAACGGGGGGACCGAGACCTCGTCTATCCCAGTGTTGCGGCTGCACGTCATAACTGTCGCAACCGCCGACATCCCTCTTGTCCGGCAAAAATACCAGTTTGACACGCAGGTGGTAAGCGTCGAGATGAACAAGACCCGCAAGGCGGAGGGGTTTTCCACGGAGTTCGGCGGTCAGTGGGCGCTCCCCAAAATCGGTTGGGACAAGGTCTTCGGTACGGTAGTGCCGAACGGCACGGCAAAAATAGCCCTGCTGGATACTGGCATAGATGCGAGCCATCCGGATCTCAGCGCCGCGGTCATTCCCGGCACCTCCTTCCTGGACCTCTCGAACGGGCTCAGTGACCCTAACGGCCACGGGACCTCGCTTGCCGGCATCGTCGCCGGCGTAGCTTACCAAGGTGTAAGCATCATGCCGGTGACCGTTCTTAATGCCAGCGGGCTCGGCCAGGACAGCGACATCATCGCCGGCATCTTCTGGGCGGTTGACCACGGCGCCGACGTCATCCTCATGGGTTTCAGCAATCCCGATTTCAGCCAGAACCTCCAGGACGCCATCGACTACGCCTGGTTGAACGGAGCGGTGCTCGTATCCGCGGCCGGCAATGACGGTGTGAGCACGGCCAGCTACCCGGCCGGCGACCGGGGTGTCATCGGCGTATCGGCGGCGGACCAGGACGACCGGCTCGCTTATGTGAGCAACTATGGGCTGGATACCTTTCTCGCCGCACCGGGAACGAACATCTATACGACAGGCATCAATGGCAACTACGGCTATATCACCGGCACCTCGGCCTCTTCGGCGTTCGTGGCTGGCGTGGCCGGCTTTATGAAGGCAGCGGATCCGGCCTTGGCCAATGGAGTGATCGTCGGGCGCCTGGCGCGCTCGGCTGACGCCGTCGGCACTGCGGACGACCCGAATAACCCGCTCATGTTCGGCAACGGCCGGCTCAACATGGCCCAAGCCTTGGCTGATACGGGCACCGATGCAGTCCAGCCTGCCGGCGCGGCGCCGCTTGGTGAGGGCGGGCCGTACGTGGGGCCGTATACTGCGGCGGCGAGTAATTATGTGTCCATTGGAATATCTGGGCAAAATGAAACCTTGGCATATGGTACTGCGGGGACTGCGTCTTATACAGTTACTGTCACCAGAAGTGGTAGCGGTGTTCTTAATGTGGCATTAGGGGTCACCACATCATTGCCGACAGGAGCAAGCGCATCTTTCGAACCACCCACCATCTCCTTCACCGGTAATTCTCCGGCATCTAGGACCTCTACCCTTACAGTAACCACGAAGAATACGACGCCTGCTGGCTATAATACATCATTTACCGTGGAAGGATCAGTTGGTGGCGTCGTCAAGACGGTAAATGGTGCAATAACTATTTCAAAGGCAACCCCTGCCATCACCGCCTGGCCGACCGCCAGCGCGATCAGCTACCAGCAGACCCTGGCCTCCTCGACCTTGAGCGGCGGCCAAGCCTCGCCTTCCGGAAACTTCTCCTTCACGGCACCGTTGACCGCGCCCAGCGCCGGCACGGCTTCCCAGGTCGTCACATTCACCCCGAACGATACCGTCAACTACACTACCTCCACCGGTTCGGTCAGCGTCACTGTGAACAAGGCCGACCCGAGCGTCATCGCCTGGCCGACCGCCAGCGCGATCAACTACCCGCAGACCCTGGCCTCCTCGACCTTGAGCGGCGGCCAAGCCTCGCCTTCCGGAAGCTTCTCCTTCACGGCACCGTTGACCGCACCCAGCGCCGGCACGGCTTCCCAGGGCGTCACCTTCACCCCGAACGATACCGTCAACTACACTACCACCACCGGTTCGGTCAGCGTCACCGTGAACAAGGCCGACCCGAGCGTCACCGTCTGGCCGACGGCCAGCTCGATCAGCTACCCGCAGACCCTGGCCTCGTCGACCTTGACCGGCGGCCAAGCCTC
>Ga0209125_1001924_pt1 | contig 17553 bp, 17 predicted proteins | sample BarGraIncub1131A_FD_184503 | JGI IMG/M metagenome (GOLD analysis project Ga0209125, IMG submission 184503) | Arctic peat soil microbial communities from Barrow, Alaska - Barrow Graham LP Incubations 11-31A (SPAdes) (version 2) | ecosystem: Environmental > Terrestrial > Soil > Wetlands > Peat...
TGCCCAGTACACGTTGCTGAAAGTACACCAATAACGGTGGCTACTGCCCAAGTTGGTCTACCCAATAACACGACTTCTATTTTATTACATAGTTCCTTGAATTGGCAGTTTACTGATGCTTCGAGCTCATCCAGTTTCTTTCTAACTGCCCCCTCAAACGCCTTGTAATCGAGTTTTAAGTTAGCAACATCTGCTTTGAGTAAAGCAACATCTTGAGCTATAGTTTCCTTTGCATCGGATAATACTAAGGCTCTTGCCCTAGCCTCTTCAAGTACTGCTTTAGCACTTGCCATAGCTGCGTCTGCTACAACTTTAGCGGTAACTTCTCTGGTATGTTCCAGTACTTCTGCTGCTATCCTAGCTATTAAATCCTCTTGTGTTTCAGTTTTTTGACTTGCTGTTGTCATATTATGTCTCCTGTCTACTTAGTAGTTATATAGCACCCCTATATCCCTAAATATTCTTCTATCCTTGCCAATCTCTCATCGTTCGTCAACGCCTTAACTTTCTTCTTATCGCTGTATTTCTTCACGATAGCATCTTTCTTGCTCTTATCCGCTACTTTTTTATCTGCCCCGTCTTTTATTACTCTTGCTAATCTTTCATTCTCTGTCATGCGTCTACCTCCAATATCACAGCTAAGGCATCGATTAATTGACTTGTTGTAATCTCAATCTCAGCAACTTTAGTCTGTACTATCTCAAGTGGAGTAGGCGGCTGTAATATATTATTTAAAGCATCAATATCTATTTGTGGCATGCCTTCAATCCATTCTGTGCCAGTCCATTTCGGCTTATATAACCCCTGTGGCATATCTATTATAATTATATCTTTTATTATTTCTCCAGTAGGGTTTCCTAACGTATCAAATTCTGCTACGTAAATTTCTTTTAAAAAACCATTTTTTTCTATGCTATATACTTGTTTTAACACTTTAAACACCCTCTCTGAAAAATATTTGGTCTAATGATACATTAGCATTACTCCCTGCTTGCAATGTAAGAACCCCAGCATTTGTAATATTTATATATCCTACAGTACCATTGGCTATAACAATAAAATTCATCGTAAGTAGTGGTCTGTAACCAACTGGCAAAGTAAATATAACCCCTGTTCCACCTTTTACAAAACCTTGAAGCCTCACATTTCCAAAGTTATCTTTCCAATACCCAGCTTGTGCATTTGTGCTATCAAAGTTAGTCCATGCACCCGCTAATGTAGGAATTATTATATTTTCTTGTATTTTATTTGCTTTACTATCAACACCAAGTATAGCTTGTGTTTCTGCTAAAGTCTTTTTAGCTGGTGTGTTATCTGCTGTGCCTACTATAAAATCATTAGCTGCATCAATTATTGATTTAGGTATTGCACCGTCTGCTAACCCGCCTTGTGTAGATGTAGCATAGTCTGTGCTAGCTGTGTATGCGGCAGAGCCAAGCCCTAGTATAGTCTTTATTTCAGTTAAAGTCTTTTTAATCCAACTACCGCCGCCAGTATTACCTACGAGGAAATCACTTGTGGCTGTTGCTAAACTATCTGCCACAGCACCAATAGAAGTGGGTGATATAACGTCACTTTGCCCTATAGCATGGGTGCTTGCATGAGCCGCAGGTGCCTGTGCCCCTGTAGCTGTTATTGTAACTGTTTTTGCCGTGTTGTTCGGTGTTAAAGTTATACCAAGCCCAGCTACTAAGTCTACATCTCCACCAGCATTTGATACACCATCAATACTAACTAACGCGCCGACTTGTGTTGCTGTTGTTGAGTGCGGGTTAGAAGTATTTGTTGCATGAGCTACTGGCGTGTAATCTGTTGATGCTGTATAAGCAGCACTGCCTAACCCAAGTATTGTTTTAACTTCTGCTAATGTCTTTTTAACAAATGCACCAGTGCCACTAGCTACTAAAAAGTCACTAAGTGCTGTAGCTAAAGAGTGTTTAACATTTCCACTATCCGCAGATATAAAACTATCTATCTGGGTATGTGTATTAGTACCTTTGTTTGCTAAATTTACATGGTCTATTTGAGTGCCATCTCCACCACTGTGGTCATGACTATCACCGTTTGTTACACCACTTGTAATAAGTGCATACTTAGCATTTGCTTCAGTTTCTGTATAATATCTACCATCATGGTCAGTGCTTGCTTTGTGTGTAGTAAGAGCCCCTGCGTTTACAGCAAACCCATCATCAGCATATTTCTTAGTTGAGGCTTGCATATCTGTAGATGGCGTTGGAACTATTGGAGACGATGAAAGTGTTTTAATTCCTGCTATTGTTTGGTTGCCAGTAAGTTTAACATTGGCATTATCAAGGTTAGTAACCTCGGTCTCGGTAAAATATCTACCATCGTGGTCAGCACTAGTTTCATGCCTTACTAAGTCTGTGTTTATAGCTTCTACAGTCCTTGTTGGAGATGTTTTCCATCCAGTAACGCCAAAATAGCTCTTAATAGTCTTAACTATGAAACTTAATAATTGAGTTATAGTGCCTGTGTTTGATGTATCTGTAACTATAGCATCATCAACTGTTCTATCACCAATCTTAGCGTCTGTAACATTACCATCAGCAATCTTTATAGTTGTGACATTACCGTCAGCAATCTTAATTGTTGTGACTGCTGAGTCAGCAATGTTTGTTGTAAGTATTCCACCAGTAGAATTTAGTGATGTAACATCATCTACTATAGCCTGTTGAGCCACGATTAACTGGTCAAATTCAGCATCTACTTTTGCAGACTCTGCTTTAGTGCCAGGTACGAAGTTGTATAGTCTAGTTTTCTTTGTTGAAATTATAGTTGCCATATATTACCTCCTAGTTTCTATCTGGTTTCTTAATTCTATACTCTAAGCCAAACCCATATATTGTTAAGGCTGTATCTAATATGTCATTTGTTATATCTATAACTATACGTTTACCTTTACTTTTAATAGCAAATTTTCTAGTTACCAGCTCTATAAAGTCCCACTTCTGCTCTTCCCATACCCTACCCTCTACATCCCATAATAACGACTCATCTGGGGAAATTGTTGTATCCACTTCCTGGTAATCTACTATAGCATGTATTGTAGCTGTGGTTGGGAAATCCATTAACTGTGGTAAGTAAGCATAACCATATCTGTATCTTTTATTTTTTATAGGTTCGCCTTGTGACAGGGGGTTTGTCTTAACATGTACAGATATAGCCACACCCAAGTCGTTGTAAGTTACAGAGTGCTTGTGAATTATACTTGAATTACTGTTTGCTGAATATAACTCACCATCAAAACTTTTTAAGAACTCACTTACATTCCACCCTGTATATACGCCCCAACTTTCACTTGTATCTGTTAAAAAATCTGTAAAAAGTACTAATACTGTATCATTCCAACTAGCTGTTACTGTTGGCACTGATAGCATGTATTTGCCGTCTTTGTAAATAGCACAAGCGGCATCTGTATAGTACGCCGCACTATGTAGTATATTCTTAATCCTAGGCGTAATGTTCTTTGATAGTTTTCTGGTTTGTATTACATTCAAAACAGTTCCAACTAACCCATAAACACCGTCGTCACCTAAGTAAATCATCATATCTTCAACACGTTGTATCGTTCTAGCGGCAGATGTGCCTGTATGTACTGCCAACTGTTGGAACTCAACATCGGTGTTGGGGTCATACCCAAACCACGCATAAATAGCTCTTTTCTTAAACGCTAACAGTGCCCCATGAAATTCTCTGACTGCAACTAGTTCATCAGCATCATCAGTTATGGCCTGTATAACATTTACAGTGTTCCAATAATCTGGTCTACCAACCTCACTATAGTATAGTGCATTAGGGTCTTCTGCATTACCACATGCAAAAAATCTCTGCCCACGTTGTTCTATACTCTTGCACTTCCTAATTCGTATAAGATTACTATCTGACTCACCACACACAACATCATCTATAGTAGTTCCATTATATACTAAAAACATACCGTTAGCCAGGATATAAAGGTCATCTTTATAAGTTTCAAAATCTAACCAGTTCCCCATGCCCGATTTTATGACTGAATTATCGTACAAGTCAATAAGATTACCATCAATAAGTGCAAGTTTTTTTAATACTCTTACATCATATGTATCTCTATATTCAAACTCAATGAGTCTGTCAACACGTGATGCATATGTGGCTGATAAATCTATATAACTATCTATACCAGTACGCTTAGTAAATCCACCTTGCCCTAGTATATCAGCGTTTTCAAATATTAATGATTGGTTGGCTAAGAGCTCATCTGGTGCGGCATAACTGTTCTCTCCTCCAGTATAATCTCTCTTATAGTCTAATGAGTATGACAACTATCGCACCACCCTCCAAGCAGCTGGTTTTGGTCTAAACTTACCATAAAACTTCTGTATCTGAATTACCATACGTAGGTAATCTCTTTCATATTGAGTGTATCTTTCGGGTTCTTCTTCTGGGTGCATTGCTTGCATGCAGGCAAAAAGCACGTATACATCGTGAAATCTTGGGTGTATACTAGGTATTTGGTCTGGATTGTTGGTAATTTCAAGTGGCAACTTATTGTAAGTAATCTGAGTACTTGTTAGACTTGTTTCTGTTGAGCCATCAAAATAAATACCGTTATCATATATACTATATGTTTCAATATCCTCTGGGTCTAATATCTTTAGTTCACCGTTACAATTATCTGGAATGAGAAATAACCCTGTAGGCACATCTCTAGTTATTGTAACTAAAGTAGGCATATAGAGTATGTTTGTAAGGCTATCCTGGCATTGGTTAAACCAATTTATTAAATTTATTGTGTCTGGTGTATCATCAAGTAGGGCAGTAACTTTACTTATTAATTCATTTACAGTTGGCATGAGATACCCCCATTATTTCTTTGTCGGCAACTTCTTTATAGGTTGTTTTATTACAATATCTCCTACAGGTATATCTGTATCTGTAACAATCTCATCAAGATGTATACATGGTATACCAGCTAAAGTTAGTACTTTTATTTCTTCTGCATCAGTAGTGTCGTATGTGCCGTTCTCAAATTTAATTTTGATATGTTCCCCTCGTATTATTGAGTTAGGAAATTGATAATTAAAGAACCTCATAAAACATCTCCTTTTAAAAATTAGGAGCAGGTGTTACCCTGCCCCTCATTTAATTATTTATCCTACGTTAATGAGAATATACCATGTGTAAGAGGACTCTTTATTTCCAAACCAGCTTCGGTCTGATACATGTCTCTCCTGCCATCTTCATCATTAGCCTGGATATTAGTCAGTAATTTAGTGTCTCTGCCTGTTAATGGTCTGTATGCACAGTTATCCATATCTAATGCAAAGGAGTATTTTGAGTACCCCTCAACTAAGAGTGGATGTTGCACCATATTAAGTGTGCCATGCGGAGTCATCCATTTAAGTATGTTTATACCATAAGTCTTATCCATATCACCCTGTACCAGACTAAGATTAGCCTTAGCAATCTTATTTACTCTGGATATAATTTCAGATGAGCAAAACCATACTTTATTATCAGAACCATAAATGAACAAATCTGCTACCCATTCATCAATAGCTTCCTCTACTGTGGCATCGCTAGCACTAGCGGCTGCTGACTGTACATTGGTTGTGCCTGCAAGGAATTTAAGAACTCCGCCAGTTGTAGTTGCTGGTTGTGCACCTGTAAGGTCAAGTTTTCTTTCACCGAACAGGAATGCATACTCCAAACTCATAGCATGTTCTACACCTTTCTTAGCTTGAAGTCTGGACAGTTCTGAGGGCCCGTATAACTTCATAGCTTCAAGTGTGTTAGTTACACTAAAGGGAGTTTTGAAAATCTGGGTATAGTTATACGATGCTGTGGGCTGATTGTACTTTTCAGCGGGAGCGACTCCGCCCTGGATATTAACATTACCAACAACCAAGAGTTTAACATCATTGGCAACACTTGCTGTAGCTGCCGCAGTTTCACCGTATCCACGGGTAATTGTTAATGTGTTTGACGATATGCCAGTAACTGCCATTACTTCTCCAGTAGCTACCGATTTAACCAAGTCACCTATTGCGACAATAGTACCATCATCTACTACAATAGCTGTAGTGGAATCTGTATAAGCTCCACCAGTGTTATTAATAGCTGACCATCTAGCCATCATAGTATCTTCCATCCACTCGAACTTATAACTAGTGGTTGGGCGTGTATTCATTCTCTTTGTTATTACTGTCAATGGAGATATTCTTGGTTTTAGCAAGGCTATCTCACTGGACATATCTATTACTATTCTATTGGTAAGTATACCTGAGTTTGTTGCGGCATTGACTGTACCCCTAGCTGTTGCACTAATTGCTGCTCCCATACGTTTATCCTCCTAAAATTAATTTTTAAAATATACTTCCACCGCGGTTGGATACTCTTAAGATACCATCTCTAATAGTATCTTCTGGGCTCTTTTCTTCGGTGGCACTTGTCTGTTTATTTGCCCCTGCTGTATTAACAATTTTAATGTCTTTATCAGCATATGCCTGGGCTCTGGTCTCTGTAGCTACCTTTGATAGATTATCTTTCGTTTTTCTACTTCTAGCTAACTCAAGAGCTGTTTCTATCGGGCTATCATCATTCCATAAGTGAGGTTTTGCCTTAAGTATCTCAGCCATAGCGGGGGCTAACTCTGCAAAATCACTGTTTTCCTGCATTGCCCTAGAAACCTGTGCCTGCATCATTAAAGCATCGTTTTGTTCCTGGATAGGATTTACAATATCTTTAACTCTGCCTAACAATACTTCTACTGGGTTTTGTGGGTCAGGTGCTGCCTGATTAGCCACTTGGGTGCTGCCCTTTTTTATTCCGCTTAATTCCTGTGTTACTTTTGTAAACTGAGGTCTTAAGTTGGCGTATGATTGGTCAAGTTTTGCATAGGCGTCGTACATCTCTTCTGGGCTTTTAAACTTGGCTTTCCATACAGGGTCTGTTGCTTGGGTTTCTGTTACTTGTCCCTCTTGTTCGGGGGTAACATCTGTGTCTGTGGTTTCGTCAATGGCTCCTACATCTACTTGTCCCTCTAATGAGGGGGTAATTGTACCAGAGTTATCAAAGACGTTTCCTGTATCACTCATGGTAGTCCTCCTATTTAGTTAATTTATCTATATGAGTCAATAACCCATTATAGTTCTTAATAACACCTTGATATTCATAAATCTTAGCCTTATCCTCTGGGTCTACCGTTATGAGGCGTGATTTAGCGTTATCTACTTGCAATATTATATACTCTCTTATTATACACCATCCTGGGGAAATTTGCAAGTCTTTTATGTAATTTTTTTCAAATTCACTCATAATTACTGCCCCCCAGTTTGATTTCCCATAGGATTTACGTTTTGTGGGTTGCCGCCTTGTGCCCCACCCTGCCCTATTGCCCCGCTTTTAATAAGTTGTTGCATCATATCTGGGTTCATATTAACACCTGGTGTAGTAAATATGGCGTCTATATTGTCTATATCAAACTCTTCAAATATACGTTTCAGCATCTCTGTGTGGTTCACATCTGGCCTACTTTGTATTATATTGTACAACTGTACTAACTGTGTCTGGCGTGCTTCTTTGTTTATAACAGGTTCTATAGCACTTCCTACAGCAACTATAGCCCATTGACCCCATATCTCTTCTGGAGTTATAGTATCATTGTCCATAGAGCCATCATCACCAAGGAGCAGTATCTCTTTAGGTCTATCAATGTACTGCTGATTGAGCCCTACTATCTGATTAACCATCTCATGGAAACCACCGTACTCAGTTAGAAGAGTCTTAAGTTTAAACCGCTCATTACCAGCGTTGGCTAATATACTCATTGTGGTAGCTGTTTCTCTTCTGCTCGTTTGTGTGCCACGTTCTGTGTCATTTACACCTGTGGTTCTATCCATGTCAGCTTTAATTACAGCTTCTTCTTGATAAGCTGATTGAGTAACGTCTTCAAAAGTAACTTCTTCAATATCGTTTAGCTCATCAACCTCAATAAACCCAGCTGGTCTAGATACTAACTGAGTTGTATCTACATTAGCCCCACGAAGTATCTTCCACATCTTGTTAAGAACGAATGATACGTTATCAATACGTTGATTACGAGTTGTGTTAAGCTCTTCTTGGAGCACTTTTATAGCCTCAACTTCGCCAATACCGTAGAATTCACCAGGTACTGGGTTATCAACCCACCTTGCAAAGGGCTTCTTCATATGGAAGTAAGGATTTCTAGCTGAATAAATTACCATGTCTTTATTAGCAACTTTTACTACCCAACCATCTGTCCAATATTCCCATATCTCAATACCTTTACGCTTATTCTTACCAGCACTAATACCTATTGATGCGAGCATGTCTTCGGAAGTTGCCCCTACTTCATCCTTTTCATCTAACTTATCTATATTCTTATACAGGTCTGGTGCCTGGTCTTTTTTCTCTTGTAATTCATTCAAATCTTCCCAGTACCTATGTATATCATATCTACTATCTTCTATGCTTGTGCATGCTGGGTCAAAGAAAAAGTCTAACAACGGTATTAAAGTAACTTTAGGGTCATCATTTGTTACTGATTTAACAAGTACATCGTCATAAAGCCCCTCTATAGGTGCTCCATTAACCACCCTATTACGCCTTTTAATTACTTCACGTTCTCTAAAATCCCAACTCTGCTTAGTTACAGCTGTACCATATATAGCCGCTGTTTTAAATACATCGGTACATATAGGCATAAGATGTATCTTTTGTTGGAACTGGTAATCTAATAGTTTATTCATTTTTTCAGCACGTTTTTCCCTTAATTCACTTGGGAGTCCTAAAGGCATGGTTTTTACATACGGTCTTGATGTGAACACAGACAGTATGAGTTTCGGTACCACGGTTTCAATTATGTGATACGTGTAAGGTATAAACAGGTTAGACCTATTAGTTGTTTTATCTGTTTCTGCTACATAAGACCTATACTGCTTATAGTATTCCTTAAATTTCTCAAAGTATGGAGATTGAAATGTCTGAGAGGCAGACATATCGGTACGTATTACTGATAGAATAGCCTCATCATCCATATTCTCAAAGTCTCGTAAAAACCTGACTTTTTGTTTTTTAGCCATAGGTTATTCCCCCATTAATGTAACGTACATCCTAGCTACATCTGCCGCCGCTCCACCTGATGTGTTCTTAATACCAAGTTTTAATCCATATCCTGGGGATAATTCTAAGTAGTGTGTTCTCCACGTTCCAGAACCTACACCAGCGATTGTATGTGTTGATGTTGTGTCGTCAGTTATACCAGCACTTGTGTCATCCTCTATTGCTATGTTAATACTAGTATCATTACCAGCATATTGTTTTGAAGTTAAAACTACTTGGTCTGTTGCTCCACTTACTACAAAGTAAGCATCTATGTATGTGTTGTTTGTTAACGCTGTTCTTATTTTACCACCTATAGCACTTGCATCGTCGGGGGCTACCCCAGCAGGGGTATTTGTTGATGCTGCCACTGTAGTTATACCTACTGATGTTCCATTAGCATTTGCTATGTTCATAGTAGTATCGTTTGCTGCTTTTGTCTTAGCTGTGAGTATAATTTTATCTGTTGCACCAGTTATTGTAAAGAATGCTGAGACGTCTGCGTCTAATCCTAATGCTGTTCTAATTTTACCAGCTATAAGTGATGCTGTGTCTGGTGTTACTCCTGCGGTAGTATCATCGGATGACGGTGCGGCAGTTATTCCTACGCATGTTCCGTCTGCTAGAGCTATGTTTAGTGTACTATCATTTGCTGTCTTAGTTTTTGTTGTAAGTATTACTTTATCTGTTGCACCACTTATTGTGAAGAACGCGGCTATCGGTGCATTTAAACCTAGTGCTGTTCTAATCTTAGTTGCCATAGCATCTGCATTATCAGACTCTGCTAATGCCACAGTTACTGTTATTGGACTTCCAGCTAATCCTGCGGCTGTTACAATTACACTGGCATTGCCTGCTGTTGTAATAGTACCTGCTACTGTTGCTGTTTCTACTTGCAAAGTACCTGCTACTACTGCTGTTGTGACTGTTTTAGGGGAATTTCCCATACCACTTGCTGTTACAACTGTACTAGCGTTACCAGAAGTAGTGACTGTTCCTACTACGGTGGCTGTTTCTGCCTGCAAAACACCCGATTGTACGGGTACGGCAACTATCTTAGGTGAGTCAACTCCAAAATTTATAGAGTCTACACTAACCTTAGCATTACCAGAGGTAGTTATTGTTCCTACTACTGTAGCTGTTTCTACTTGCTTAACTGATGGCGTTAATGCCGCCTGAGCAGTTACAATTTCTACAGTTGTACTCTCCGTACCTACTTTATCAGCTAACACGTATTGTAGTGTGTATTGCTCATCACACTGAACCAGCATACGTAAGCGTCTTACCCAATGAACTGCATCTAACCACTCTGTATACGCTACACCAGTGTTTGCTAAGGCTGTTGTATCAACTAACTCACCCGCGTCTACGAAATTGGATTTTATGTACTGTAATAACATAATACTACCTCCTATTAATAATTAACATACTGATTATTTGTCTTGTATTCGTACACGTGAGCTTCCATAGACATTGCACCCGCTCTTAATAGTTGTAATATATAGGCTAAGGCGTCTATGACGTCATCATGCCGAGAAACTGGAAACTCTAACAACTCTTGTTCGAGTTCTACTTGTGAGTATCTAATGAATATGTCCTCGTTCTCAAACAGGGGTTGTAATGCTTGTATTCTTCTTACCTTATCTCTATCTGCCCTAAGTTCTTTGAGAGGCATGTATATGCCCCTACGACGCATCTCGTCTTTTATAAGGTATAGTAGCGCTTTCTGGTATGCCACGGTCTCTATACCCACCGCTTTGACTCTCACATCACCATCGTGGCGTTTGAACATTGTAAATATTGCTTCAATCTGCTGTTTAGGCAGGTAATGTGCTCTATCATAGTCTAATACATACAACTTCTTCTCTCTATCCATTCCCACACACATACAAACAAAGAAGTCTGCCGTGTCTTTCTGGGAAATTGCCAAGTCTACAAGTATATACTTCGCAACTAGTGGTGGTGTCTCTTCATAGTAGTGTATATTAGCTTTCTTAAATACTGCATTGGCATCGTCAACTGGCTGGAGCTGGTACTGACAGTTTTTACTCATATATCCCCATATTACATAATTTCCTGTTTCTGTTTGGAATGAATAAACCTCTTCTTCTCCATCTGGAATTATATCTACCATCTTATCTTTTGTATTCATAGGTTGACCTGCGTGTTGGTAAATATTATTTACTACATCGTTAGCTTTGCCCATACTCCCAAAATTTAAGAGTTTTATTTTTTCTTCTCTACCACCGTTTAGCACGTATGAGTACTGATTACCCTTGTAATTACATCTATTATATGGTATTTTCAACTCAGTGAGTACTGTATCTATTCTATCACAAACCCCTTGATGAAAATTAAAGTCTTGTGATATTTGTATTGAGCCATATTTTACAGCACCCTCGCCGTCTATCATTGCTGATAAATATTGATAGTTCATTAAGTCTTTAGTGGTTGGTTGTTCTCTCCAAGCTTTTGTAACACTAAACAGTTGCCCACCTTTACGTGCGGGCATATATTCTTTTCTATACCAACCATCTTGATAATCTTTTCTACCAGTAAACCACTTATGGTCTGGAGTACATCTTATTTCTGACCCATCCTCCATAACAACTCTTACAACTGGTGCTATTTTACTTCCTACTGCTGTAACCTTAGTTCTAACTAATTTAGAACGTGTACCTTCTGTTTTAGTACCTCTAGTAAAACCTATAACCTCATCACCTATTTTTATTTCACTTACATCTTTAAATGTAAAATCTGACATTAGCACTGGGGCGCCCTTTGGATTGCACGAAAAAATATAACTTCCTTGCGCTTTACGCTGCGTTGTTAAAAACTCATTAGTCAATCGTGTTGGAAAGTATAATTTACCTTCAGTATCTATTGCGGGTCTAAGCAATACATCAAAACTTTCTTCTGTTATCAAATCGCCGTATAAATCTGCCATGTGATATCTTGTTCCTATTATAAGATGTAACCCACCTGGCTCCAATAGTGATAAAGAGTATCTATAGTGGTCTTTTGTCTTAGCTAACTGCGTATCTGTGCCTACATTTCTCTCTGATACTAAGTCATCCATTATTATAACATCTGGATGCATACCAGTTCTTGCATTATCTACTCCTGAGCAGAATATAGATGGTTCTTTCAGTCCTAACTTCTTACGGTGCTTCAGTATTACTTGCTCTTCTGTAAATCCACCAGCTATTCCTTTATTTGGCTCTAATAAATAATTTCCTTCGTCATCCGTGCATATCATCTTCAACATCTCGTTATTATCCAGCATATCTCGTATACCAGATAGGTACATTTTAGCGCTTGACAGTGTCTCTGAGTCAATCATTAATCTAAGGTCTTGGTTATGCCATAATAACCACACTGGCAGTGCGTTGGTGGCTACCGTACTTTTAAATGTTCCTCTGGGCAATAATATTAATTTTATTAAGCCCTTCTTACACTTCTCTATTACATATTTTACAGTTATTACTGGTTTTATCTTTAAATTCAAAGTTTCTGATGCTTCTAATCCCGATGTAATGAATTCACATAGTTCACGGTGTGGCTGTTCTTGCATTTGGTCTCTTCCACATACATATTTAGCAAAGACATAGAAGTCATCCCAAGCTGCTTTCTTTAACAGTGCAATCTTAGCCTTAGCTAGGTTGTGCAACTGTGAATTTATAGGTGCCATAGGTTATCCCCTATTCCTCTTTCTTCTTTATTATCTCAGACATGCCCATTTTAATAAAGTCTAACAACTGTTTCTCATCCATCTTATTAATATTGTCAGCTTTTTGTATAACGACTAGTTGGTCTGGTTCTTTTAGCCCTATTCTATCCATTACTTCTGTTGATGCTTTAAGGCGTGTCTTGTCATCATCACTATCTAAGCATTTTAACAGTGTATTTACGGCTTTTAAACTAGCCGCCATTAAAAATGTACGTGCTGTATTAACTATTTCAGTGTTTAAGGCACTTAAAACAGCTTTAAATTTATCTGAACTTTTAATTACTTGAACTTGTGTGGGGGTAATTCCCAAAACATTAGACATGGCGGTGTTTCCATACCCTTGAACATGCAAGTAAGCCATCTCAACCATATTTATGGTCTGTTTTAAATCATCTTCGCCTGTTTTTTGGGTATATAAAGTAGTAACCCTATCGTCGTTAGATATTAGGTCATCACCAATAGATACTATATCATCTATTTTGTTGTTACGCATTATATTTGCTATTCGTACCTCTTCGTTTTCCAATTTAACCTCCAAGGGTATACTATTATATAGAACAAGTATATCATAAAAGGTTAAAAATGTCAACAAAAAGTTATACTTGACTTTTACAACGAAGTAATATATAATTATATTAGAAAGTGAGGTAGTTTATGAGCGGAGTAATCAAAAAAATGGGTATAACAACATGCTTAAGTATCCACCCTAATGTGCATAAGTTATTTAATGACTATATGCATGAGAAAAATATATCCCAAGGTAAACTGTTAAACGGTTTCATTTGGGCATTACTTAACGGTGACATAAGTATTGAGTCTACTGGTGGTAGAAAAAACTGTAGGAAAAATATTGTGGGTGTTGATGAACCCTTTTCTTCATATATAAATGTAAATTTTTATGATAGTGAAGGAAAAATGCTAAAAAAATATGACAAAGAGCGTCTGGAGGTTGATTTTGCATGAGCATGCTTGGAAATTTCGGTAGGGCTGAAGTGTTGGGAGTCAGAGGAATTGATGGTAATGTAAGAGTTAGTGAAGAGTATGATGCTAATCCGTATCGTGACCACGCCGTAGACCCCAACCCGTTTTGGGGTGCCGCCGAAATTAACAATCTACGTACACGGGATTATGATATAGCTACAGCACCAGCTTTTACCACAACTACATGGACATCCAATGACGAAGTTTTCACGGAATTAAAATATTTCTTAAGCAAGCGCTCTAGTTTCACTCCTGGTGAAATACAGTTATTAAATAAAGCCACAAAATATACTATAGGTAGTATATTACGTCATATAGCAGATTCGTAATTTTGACATAAAACTCCTTTGAGACTTAGCCCGAAAGGGCTTTTTCTCTGCCTTAAAAATCTTTTAAAAAATAATTGTTGACAACGTCATAGAAGTATGATACTATGAACTTACAAAATTTTAAAAAGGAGGATTTATGAAACGAATTACAATTAACATTTCAGATGAGCAGTGGGAGAAGTTACAGGAGATTGTTAATAAACAAGACTCTGACATCTCTAAACAAATTCGTAAGGCAATCGCAATGTTTTTAGAAACGAGGGGTTAGTATATGGATAGTGTGCAATTCAAGCAAGTTGCTCTGGATTATATTAACCATGGGTACAGCATAGCCCCTCTTAAGTTCAAAGAGAAGATACCCGCTATTAAGTGGGAGAAGTACCAGACAACTAGACCCACCGAGGCAGAGGTCAACACGTGGTCTAAGATGTGGGATGATTACAACATAGCTATTATCACTGGCGAAGTATCGGGTATTACTATAGTTGACATAGACGGTGACGCTGGGTTCAAGTCGCTAGAGTCACTAGACCTACCAGCCACTCTGTCAGTAAGCACAGGTAAGGGTAAGCACCTATACTACAGGTACTGTGATAACCCAGCAGTAAGCAACAAGGTAGGAGTACTGCCAGGCATTGACATACGTAACAACGGAGGATATGTTGTTGCACCACCTTCTACGCATCCATCTGGTAAGGAGTACAAGTTCAACGACGATGTACTAACACTGTCAGACTTCCCCCAAGCGGTAGTTGACCTGTGTACCAAGCGTAACACTAAGGCAACCGACACTAAGACAGTTACCGAGATAACGGAGGGTAGCCGTAACGCTACACTTACCAGTATGGCAGGGTCACTGCATCACATGGGGCTCGATTATGACGAGGTACTGGACATTGTCAAACTGCGTAACAGTAAGCTGGTGTCACCGTTAGACGAGCAGGAGATAACCACCCTCTGCCGTAGTGTCTGCCGTTATGAGCAGGGTACCCGTATGTTCCCATTAACCGACATAGGCGTAGCCGAACGTTTCTATGACAGATACCATGACAGTATACGTTATGTGTCCGAAGAGAACACGTGGGCTATCTATAACGGTGTTGTATGGTCTAAGGATTTCTCAGACACTATTATAATGGACAAGCTGGTTACACTCGTTCGCCTTATACCTAATGAATGTAAGACGGAGGAGTACCAAGAGTCGTATGATAAGTTCGCCACCTGCTGTGAGGGTGCAGGCAAGTTCAACTCCATCCTCGGCCTATGCAAGACCAAGCTGGCAACCAGCACCACAGCCTTCGACGTAGACCCTATGCTCCTCAACACCCAATCACACACCATCAACCTGTCAACCCACCAGGTGGTTGAGCACCGTTCCAGTGACATGCTCAGTAAGCTGGTACCCATCACGTTCGACGGTGACGCAGTGTGCCCTGTGTGGCTCTCTTTCTTAGACCGTATCTTCGAGCACAACGTACCTCTCATAGACTACGTACAACGGGCAGTGGGCTACAGTCTCACTGGTGATGTAAGCGAGCAGGTGTTCTTCACACTGTATGGCAGTGGTGCCAATGGCAAGAGTGTCTTCCTCGACACCCTCCTCCATCTGTTAGGCAACTACTCTCAGCAGGCCACGTTCTCCACGTTCCTCTCCAAGCAGGGGGATGGCGGTGTGCGTAACGATATAGCCTGTATGGTAGGCGCGCGGTTTATCAGTGCCGCTGAGTCGGGTGTTTTCAAGACCATAGACGACGCCCTCATCAAGGACATCACTGGCGGCAAGAGTGTCAAGGCACGTTTCCTCTACGGTGAGTTCTTCGAGTTCGAACCACATATGAAGATATGGCTCGCTACCAACCACAAGCCCAATATACACGACGACAGCAAGGGAATGTGGCGTAGGGTGCGTCTTATACCGTTCAATGTGACCATACCTACCGACCAGCAAGACCGTAAGCTCTACCAGCGTCTTCTCGATGAGCGCAGTGGTATACTCAACTGGTGTCTGGCAGGTCTCAAGCAGTGGCAGACCGTTGGTCTGGGTACCTGTGACACTGTTGAACTGGCAACCTCTCAGTACCAGGTCTCAATGGACACGTTAGGCAGGTTCATCGAAGACGCTTGCATCGTCGGTAGTACCAAGGAGTGCAAGTCATCTGTGATGTACGAGACCTTCTCCCGTTGGTGCAAGTCGAACGGTGAGACAGTGTGGAGTAACAAGACGTTCTCTATTAAGTTTGAGGACAAGGGTTATCATAAGGTTAAAAAGAAAGACGCCGCATACTGGTTAGGTATTGATATTAATTTGGATTTTTAAAACTCATCCATAGGTTAAGGCGTTTGTCAATAGACAATGGGAATTGTCAATCGACAGGCGCCTTTTTTATTAAAAGGTGGTGGGTTGGTGTAGTGGTGGCGGGTTGGTGCTGGGTTGTGTTTTGTCTGCGGGGTTTTGGCAAGTCTCGAAGTGCTACAGTTGCACGGTGTTTCAGTTTCACTAAAGTCTGGTGGCGGGTGTGACGGGTTTTTGCCCTAACAAAGTCTCTGCTGTATACATATATAATAATATTTTTTATAATAAAGTTATATATAAAACCCACCACACCCAGCATAACCCAGTTGGGAGTAGTGATTGAACCCGCCACCTCATCCAGAACGGTCACCACCTTTCCTCTTCAACCCAGCACCTTTGTAATAATTCTGTAATATAAGGGCCCATGCCTACAACTGCCTATTATGAGTGCCATTTTCTACTGTAAAATACTATACTAATTACCATTATATGGTAGGTGATTTGAATTATATTATCGTTAGTTTTGTGACTAGTAACACACCGCGACACCGTTTCATTGCTGCCCTGCCCGCCGTCATATACCCTGCTGGGGTATCAGTGACACCGACACATATATTGACAGTGTTCTAATTGAGAATGATTATCATTATCAAAATACAAGCAAAAAAAGAAAACAGTTAGGCAGGCAGGCAGTTTGACATAGTAATCTGTGCATAACTTATATAGTTATCAACAGATGCTTGTGGATAACTCCTGAATACTTATGACCTGGTACTAATACCTACCTATTAATGTAATCAAAATGTAATATATCAAATAAAGGATATCCAATAACCGATGTAGAATACTGTTACCAGCGCAGTTTACTGTGACTTTATAAAAAGAGGTGTTTTTGAATGAAGTATGCAAAGAAGTATGCAAAGCCATTAGTAGAAAGGATTGTTTACAACGGTAAAGTTATTGACCGCGAAAGCGCTATTAATAGCCTACTGTACACAAGAAAAACCGACAAGAGCCAACCTGCTAAAGAGATAATCAAAGCGCGCAAAGATGGCACAAAGTATGTAGCGAACGTGTACCCGGTAACGAAGCAACGG
>Ga0209125_1001925_pt1 | contig 17538 bp, 20 predicted proteins | sample BarGraIncub1131A_FD_184503 | JGI IMG/M metagenome (GOLD analysis project Ga0209125, IMG submission 184503) | Arctic peat soil microbial communities from Barrow, Alaska - Barrow Graham LP Incubations 11-31A (SPAdes) (version 2) | ecosystem: Environmental > Terrestrial > Soil > Wetlands > Peat...
GCCGGAGCGCTTGTCTTCGGTGCTAAATTAGGTTCGACTGAAGTCATCGGATTAGCTGTTGTATTTGCCGGTATCGGCGGACTTGTCGGTCAGATCATGTGGAACATCTCCTATGCGCTGAACTTGCCAATCAACCGTGTTGCCAATAAATACGCAGAAGCCGGTGAAACCGGTAAGATGTTCATCCCGAATCTGGTGTTGGGACAACTTGTCGGGTTCTCATGCCGTTTCTTCCCGGCGATCTTAGTCTTATCTTCGATGACAGCCGCCTCCGGTCAAGCTGACTTCGCGACGATCATCCCGGGTTGGGTAACTGTTGCCTTGGGAATCTTCGGCGGTATGATGGCAGCCCTTGGAATGGGAATCATCCTATCCTTCTTATTGAAGAAACAATATCACCTGGCCATCTTCTTAACCGGCTTCGTGTTGGTCACTTACTTCAAACTGAATACCATGGCTGTTGCTGTTGTTGCGATCCTTGTTTCCGTTATCTATTACCAAGTTGTTTCGAGTCGTTCGAATAAAAGGGGTGCTTAACAATGACGAAGAAAATCAGTGAGAAAACACTAAAAAAATCCTTCTTTACTTGGTTCTTCTGGAACGGATGTTCACAACAGGCTGAAAGTATGTTGGGAATGGCCTTCGGTCAAGCCATGTCACCGGTCATCGAAGAACTTTACGATAAGAAAGCCGACCGTGCTGCTGCTTTGAAAAGACATATTACCTTATTCAACACTGAATCCCAAGTCGGATCGATCTGTAACGGTATCGTCTGCGGACTTGAAGAAGCCAATGCGAACGGTGAATGTACACCGGAACTGATCAGCAGCGTTAAAGTCGCTCTGATCGGACCGACATCCGCCATCGGTGATTCCCTCTGGGTCGCCACCATCATCCCTATCTTATTGACCATCTGTTTATCCATCTCACAGACTTCCAGCTCTGTTGTATGGGCCGGACCGCTTGTCTACATGATCGTCTATCCGCTTGGCACTTGCGCACTTAGCTGGTACTTGTTCAAACTCGGCTACAAATCAGGTTTAGGCGGAATGCAAGGTTTCATGAGTACCGGTAAACTGGATTCATTGACCGATACGATGACCGTGCTTGGTTTATTGGTTGTCGGTGCCCTGACGGCTTCATTCGTCAGCGTCACATTACCGATCCAGATCGTTCGCGATGTCTTTGACGCAACGACCAATACGATTCTTAAAGCACAAGTGATCTTCAATGCTGACGCCATCGTCAATAACATCTTCCCGAAGATCTTACCGTTAGGACTGACCTTGATGGTTTACTATCTGTATTCCAAGAAGAAATGGTCACCGCTTAAATTGATGGGACTGATTCTGGTCCTCGCCTGTGTACTGACCTATATCGGTTACTTAACAGGAGTTTATAAATAACAGTTTTACACTGAAGGAGGAATTGAAATGTTAAAATATGTCGAAGAGATGGTAAAAATTGCCAATAAGATCGAAGCAGAACAAGAAACGAATATCAGAGCTGCCGCAGCCCTGTGTGCAGAAACGATCAATGCCGGTAAAATGGTACACTTATTCGGAAGCGGACATTCCGTCCTTGCAACCCAAGACGTGTTCCCACGTTACGGCGGCGTCGTCGGATTTCACCCATGCATGGATCCACGCTTAATGTGGAGTAATGTCATCGGGCCCAACGGTGCACGAGAACTGCTCTGGATCGAACGTCAAGAAGGCTATATCGCCAACTTCCTCCAAAGCTATACCTTCCATGAAGGTGAAGTCATGATCGTTTACTCGCACGGCGGACTCAACGCAGCACCAATCGAAGCAGCCATGTACGCAAAATCACGCGGATGCAAGATCATCGCGATCACCAGCGGTGAGAATTTCAAAAAAGCCAAGGCGAATCACTCATCAGGCATGAAACTCGGCGATGTTGCCGATATCCTGATCGACAATTGCTGCCCGCTTGAAGACAGTTTAGTACCGATTCCGGGTTATGCGCAGAAAGTCGGTGGCAGTTCAACCGTAGCTGCGATCATCGCTTCCCAATCGATCGTCAGTGAAACAGCCCTGTTGCTGCAGAAGATGGGCCATCAGATGTACATCTTCGTATCACCGAACGTTCTCGAGATCCCGAAAGACTACATGCATGAAGTTTATGCCGAATACACAAAATTACTGAAATCAAATCAGAATCACATTTAACCCCAAGAAAGACCTTAGCGCACTGTGTGTTAAGGTCTTCTCTACTTAAGGAGAAATCATGATACGAATACTTGTACTGGGCCATGGCGGTTACGCCGAAGGTGTCAAATCGAATTTAGCCATGTTGGTCGGTCAACCGGAAAGTATGTATTTTCTGGATCTGACCCCGACGGATGATTTAGCCGATCTGGAGAAAAAAGTAACCGATCTATTAGAAGGATTCGGATCCGATCAGGTATTGTTTGCGTGTGACCTGATGGGAGCTTCTCCCTTCAGAGTAGCAGCGATCCAAACCTACAATCATCCCGGAAACTACATAACGGTGGCCGGACTGAATACGATGGCCTATCTGGAACTTGGCATGGCATCGGATCTGACGTTATCGGAACTGGTGGATCGAGCGATCGAAACAACGAAGAATTCCGTTATTAAGTATCCCGAATAACAGAAAGAGGCAGCTATGGATAAAACGATCTATGTCGCTGTTGTAGTTGTCATTGTTGTACTTATTCAATTCGCACTGGGTAAACTCAGAGCGATCTCCACACTGGAACTGGATAAGGTTTTGTATGACCAAAACAACCCGAAACTGTATTTGGAGCTACTCAAAAACAAAAAATTAAAACTTCTCTATCGCAGATCCATCCTGCTTCAATTTGAACTGGATGCGTATCTGATCGCAGGCGATGATCTCAATACCGAGAGAATGATTTCTCAATTGAATTTATTTCCGATGACCAAACGTGAGAATTTGGAATTCAATCAAAAGAAATTATCCTATTATTGTAAAAAGGGAAATAAAGAAGAATCGATGTCAGCTCTGACTAAGATAAAAACGATTCTTTCCAAATCAAAAGAACAGCGCTATCTGAATATCATCTCAGAAAGCGAACTCATCTATGATATCTACATCAGGCATAATGTTGAACTGATCGAACCCTTAGAAGCTCGTCAAAAGACGCAGACCGGTATCGATAAGGGATTAACGTTATATCGCCTTGCTAAATTGAGTTATTATGCGAAAAATGAAAAGAACGCTGTCCATTACCTGAACCTAGCCAAGAACTACCTAGTGGGTACTTATTGGTTTGTGATCATCGATTCGGCACTGAAAGATCTGACTTTACTGGACAAAAACTGAAAATATCCGGTTAAATAAAAATTTAACTACTGTATACAACCTTCCTTTTCAACAAAACGATCCTTTTCAGGGTCGTTTTGTTGTTTTATCACTTGTCTGTTTTGACCCCAAAAAAGTAACAAGTAGCTGTTTTTGAACGATTGTAAAAATGCGTTGTTAAAAATCGGTATTCATTTTGCACTTATCAGTGATTTTATTCCAACTTATTGACAAGAAAACAGGGTGTAAATATACTGACGTTAGCATGTCCGTACAAGTTGAATAATCAGAAATTGATGTCAACGGATCGAGGCAGAGAGCAAATTTCGATCGAAGGAGAAGATAAAATGTATGAAAACAGGAAAGTCCTCTATCTTACTGTTATTGATGCGATCAACAATCACATCAAAAACAATAAGCTGAAACCGGGGGACCAAATCCCATCAGAACCCGAATTGACCAAGATGCTGAATGTCTCACGGGCAACCGTCCGAATGGCGATCCAGGAACTTGTGAATGCCGGAGTACTGGAAAAAGCACAGGGAAAAGGTACATTCGTAAAACCGCCTGCCACGCAGATCGACATCAATCAGTTTTTAAGTTTCTCAACGACCGTCAAGAAAATGGGACTCAGTTCACGAAGCCAGATTCTCAGGTTTGAGGTCGTCAGTGCTGAAGAAGAAGATGTCCTGCGGAACCTGAATTTAAATAAGGGTGATCAAGTTTACGAGATCTTCCGACTTCGGTTTCTGGAAGAAGATCCGGTCATGTATGAAAGAACGTATATTCCGTTATCCGCGTTTCCGAACTTTCAGGTAAATCGCTTGAAGAAAGAAAGTTTCTATGATATTTGCGAGTCATACGGCTTCCATTATATGAATGGTAAAGAACGCATCGTTCCGACGATACTGACGCTTGAAGAGAGTCAATATTTACAGACAACGTCCGGTGAACCGGCGATTCTGTTGATCAAGACGATGACTTCCTATAACCGCCATATCGAATACACAAAAGGTATCTTAAAAAAAGGGAAGTTTGAATTAGTCGCTTCGATTGTGAAAATCAATCTATAAAGGAGAAAAAAATGGCAAACATTCTATTAGGCAGAATCGATAATCGATTGGTTCACGGACAAGTCGGTGTGACATGGACAAAAACGATCGGATGTAATCTGATCATCGTTGTTGATGACGCCGTATCCACCGATAAACTGCAACAAAGTCTGATGGCGATCACCGCCGATACAGCCGGTGTTGCGATCCGATTCTTCACGATCCAACATACGATCGATATTATCCAAAAAGCAGCTGCCAATCAGAAAATATTCATCGTCACACGGACACCATATGAAATGCTTAAGCTTATCGAGGGCAATGTACCGATCACCAAGGTAAATGTCGGAAATATGCACTTTACGCCGGGTAAACGCCAGGTCAGTAAAAAAGTGTATGTCGACGACAAGGATTGGGCAGACCTCAAATCAATTAAATCTTTAGGGGTAGAGACATACATTCAAGATATCCCGGGAGATAGCCGAGAAGAGATTGAATAGGTGAAAGGAGGATTACTATGCAAATCACACTTGTTCAAGGAATTTTATTGTCATTAGCTTGCGTTGTCATCGGAGTCGACTATTGGTTGGAGGCGTTCTTTATCTTCCGTCCGATTATCGTCGCTACAATCACAGGAATAATTCTGGGGGATATCAAAACCGGATTAATCGCCGGCGGTCTTACCGAATTAGCTTTCGCCGGATTAACACCGGCCGGAGGTACTCAACCACCGAATCCGGTATTAGCGGGTGTCATGACAACCGTCATCGCTCATACAACCGGAACTGAGCCGACATTGGCGATCGGATTGGCCCTGCCGTTCAGTATTTTGATGCAGTATGTTATTCTGTTCTATTATTCTTCGTTCTCCGTATTTATGTCAAAAGCCGACAAATACGCAGAAAATGCCGATGTTAAATCATTAGGACGTCTCAATATGCTGACAACCGGTATCGTTGCGTTGTCGTATGGCGTCATCGTCTTCTTATCGACGTATGTCGCTCAAGATGCAATGCGTTCCATCGTATCCGCAATGCCGGTCTTCCTGACTCACGGATTGGAAATTGCAGGCGGTATCTTACCTGCTGTCGGTTTCGCAATGCTGCTGAATGTTATGTTAAAAGCACGCTATATTCCATTCTTTATTATCGGGTTCTTAGTCGCGACCTACATTGCGATCGCCAACTTACTGCCGGTAGCCATTATCGGTTTGGCACTGGCTATGTATGATTACTATTTCGTAAAATCTGATGATGAATTATCCCATGCAGGAGGTACTCAAGATGAAGGAATATAAAAAAGTTCTGACCGATAAAGATATATCGGCGATGGCTTACCGTTCTGCGCTGTTACAGGCATCATTCAACTATGAACGCATGCAAGCAGGCGGATGGACCTTAGCGATGGCTCCGGCTCTGCAAAAGATCTATAAAGATGATAAAGAAGGCTTAGCTGCTGCAATGACAGACAACATGCAGTTCATCAACACACACCCTACCTTAGTACCGTTCTTGATGACATTGCTTCTTTCATTAGAAGAAAGTACCGGCGATCGCAACTTGATCAAAGGCGTCAAAGTCGGTTTATTCGGTCCGTTGGCCGGTATCGGCGATGCGATCTTCTGGTTCACCTTACTGCCGATCATGGCAGGTATCTGTTCCTCATTCGCTATTCAAGGCAATATCTTAGGTCCGATTCTCTTCTTCGGTGTTTACGTCGCCATCTTCTTCATGCGTTTCCCATTAGCGAAGATCGGGTATAACTTAGGAACTTCGGCGTTGGATACGATCCGCGAAAGTTCAAAGAAACTCTCACGCGCCGCAACCATTCTGGGGATGACCGTTATCGGTTCATTAGCCGCAACGTATGTTCATATCACCTTACTGCCGAAAATTCGTATCAGTGATGCCGTGGATCCGATTTCAATCCAAACTGCTTTCCTGGATAAGATCTTCCCGAATCTGCTTCCGCTGTGTTATGTATTCTTGATATTTTATCTCATTCGCTTCAAGAAGGTCAGTCCTACCGTGCTTATCATGAGCACGATCGTCTTGACCATCGTGATGTCTTTCTTAGGTGTTCTGTAAATTTAACTGATTATTTCATAAACTGCCGGCTAATCCCTTTCTCGGCAGTTTTTTTATGAGCTGAAGCATCAATTCTTTATAGATATTTCCCCATACCGCCATATCATTGATGATCGGTTTCAGTGAAAACCCTAACGGACTTAACCTATATTCAACACGCGGAGGTACTTCCGCGTATATTTTCCGTACGACCAATCTATCGGATTCCAGTTCGCGCAAGTTATCTGTCAGGACTTTTTGGCTGATATTATCGATTCCTTTACGCAACTCACCAAAGCGGAAAGTCCCGTTCAATAAATTACGGATGATGAGGATCTTCCATTTATTCCCAATCAATCCGACAGTCGTGGCCACAGGGCACTCCGGTAAATTTTTATCGACAATCATTTTTCTTCCTCCCAAAGTTTCAATTTGAATACGATACAACAATATACAGCTGTCATCTTATTCGTGATCAATACTATTCCATGAGTATATGAGTTTATTCTCATGCAGTCAGGGGCTATTCACTTTAGAACGTATTTTGAGTAAAAACACATGGATCAGATATTCAACTCAACGACAATTTCTCCATGTTCTATTAATTTTATCTCAAATTTACTGAACTATTTATCTCGCTGTTACTATTTTTTCCTAACAGTAGGAAAAAATAGTACGGTTTATAACGGAAATAAAGTCCATACTTAAAGAAGAGAAGGTGAATTCGTGCTAAAAAAACGTCAAATCAAGATCATCATGGTTTTTGAGAACTCGCAAAATTGGATCACCGGTAAAGATTTATCAAAATTGATGGATGTCACGGATCGGACGATCCGCTCCGATATCGATTCGATCAATAATCACTATGGGGAAACACTGATCGAATCCAGTGTTCATTTCGGATATCATATGAACTTGGAGATCCTACAGAAATTGGATATCGTATTTGAGAATTCGATTCCGCAAACAGCGGAAGAACGGTGTTCGTATATCCTTCATCAAATGATGTTTACGAAAAATGAAATCAATCTTTTTGAGTTGCAGGAACAGGTGTTCGTCAGCAACTACAGTATTGAGAATGACATTAAACAGATCAAACGCAAGATCGAACCCTACAAAGGACTCAAGTTGATTCGTTCGAAGGAATATCTCCATTTAGAAGGGGATGAGAGAAATAAGCGGAAATTATATAAAGACATGTTGGCGAAAGAGACAATGGGAAACTTTCTGAACTTGAATAATTTGGCTTCCTTCTATAAAGATTTCGATCTGTTGATGGTGACCGGAGTTTTTGAGGATATCCTGCATAAATATCAGTATCATATCCAGGAAATCTATTTTCCGATCTTGATGATGCATGTGAGTATCGCGATTGAACGTATTTTACATCACAATTATATTGAAAAAACACCGAATAATGAAAAGATCTATACAAGTATCGAATATAAGATCGCCAGTGAATTCTACAATGAGATCGCCAAGAAAATCTGTTTGGAAGTGGTGGAAAGTGAAATTATCTTGATGACACTGTTCCTACTGGGAAAGAAGTGTTCGGACTATACGGATGATAAGATCCATATGACTTATAAGGACATCAGTATTTCAAAGATGGTCAAGGATATGTTAGTATCCATCAATCGGAAATTCGATATCGATTTCACCAAAGACTGTACCTTGATCACTAGTTTACAGTTACACATTCAATCATTGTTTGTGCGCAGAGAAGATAATCAGATCTCCTCCAACATCTATCTTAAACAAATCAAATGGAAATACCCGTTGATCTTTGAGATGGCTGTCGGGGTGAGTGATATTGTCGGACGAGAATTGGATATTCGCATCAGTGAAGATGAGATCGGCTTTATAGCCTTACATTTGGGAACAGCGTTTGAGCGCAGTAAACTCAACAGTAAATATCGCGCCGTATTGATCATGGCGCAAGGACAGGGACTCTCCGATATGTGTGTCGAAAAGATCGACAGTAATTTCGATAATCGCCTGGAAATCGTCAGTTGCCTCAATTTTTTTACCGAAGCAACGATCGATGAACTGAATCCCGATCTGATCCTGACGACTTTACCGCTTTCGCATAATCTGCCGATCATGACGGTACAGATCTCATTGTTTGTGAATTACGAAGATGAGAGTCGAATTCTGCAGGCACTGAATCGATTGGATAAAAATAAGTTCAAAGAAGAAAACATCGCAACCATATCAAGTCTGATCGAAGAACGATTTTTTTATCCGGATCTGGAGTTGACAACACCGGAAGAAGTGATCGCTCATCTCTGCGGAAATCTGCTTCAATCAGGGTATGTCGATCATAACTTTGAAAAATCAGTCATGGAACGTGAAAAAATGTCGATGACATCATTCGCTTATTCAGTAGCGATTCCCCATGCGCTGAATGTCAGCAGTTTCAAATCCAATTTTTCGATCGCAATCCTGAAAAATCCGATCTCATGGGGGGATTACGACGTACAATTAGTAATTTTATTGGCTATCAATGATGAACATCGCGATGTGATGCGGATCTTCTTTGACTGGATGAGTAATGTTGTGATGGATTCCAAGGAATTTGCAGCATTATTGAAGGCAAAAAATCGTGATGAATTCGTCGAACGATTCACGAAGTGAGGTAAAAATGAACAAAATAAAAGCTAAAATCAACTTACACGGCGATCCCGAGGACGTAAATGTCACTCGTCGCTTTATGGCTTATCTTGCAGATTGGTTATTGGGTATGTTTTTTGTGGCATTTCCGGTCGTGATGCTCTATTCAACGGCAATGAACACAACGACGGTTACCGACGATCTGATCAAGATGGTATACCCCTACAATTATATCGGCGGAGCGCTGGCACTGCTGTTTTCACTTATCTATTTCGTGATCATTCCATGGAAATTGTGGAAAGGTCAAACACCCGGTAAACGCATGTTCAATATCAAGATCGTTAAAAATAACGATGATGATGTCGATTTGAAGGCTCTGCTATTACGCCAGATCGTCGGCATGGTGCTGTTGGAAAGTGTGCTGTTTACAACCAGTAATTATATTTTAAAGTTATTGACGCTGGTGAGCGGTGAAATCAAATTCATGCAATATCCTTACTATGTCGGACTGATCATTACACTTATTTCATTTCTGCTGGTTGGTTTTTCACGCTCGCGCCGTGCGATCCATGATTATCTGGGTAATACAAAAGTAGTCATGATTGCGGATAACCGTGTTCCTAACCCTAGGAAAGAAGATTAGAAAAACTTGAAACAAAGGGAAAGTATACTGAAAGTGGAGGAAACGCACATGGAAGGACTAGAACTCGATTGTTTTCAGATCATCTCACTCGTCGGTGTTGCTCGTTCCGATTATATCGAAGCGATCTCGGAAGCCGCAAACGGTAACTTTGATCAAGCTACCAACTTAGTGACAGAAGGAGACGAAAGTTTCAATAAAGGACACATCGTACACGCTAAGCTGATCCAACAGGAAGCCGGCGGAACGCATGTCGATATCAATCTGTTGTTGTTACATGCAGAAGACATGTTGATGAGTGCGGAAACATTTAAAATCCTCGCGCTTCAACTGATCAACTCTTACAAGCAGATCAAAGCTTTACAAGAAAGTCAGACCTGATTTTAGCGAATCTGATAGTAGGTTCTGAACCAACAAAAATAGGTTAGGCCGACCTATTTCTCAAAGAAAGGATGAATGCAGTGAAAAAAGTATATCTATTCTGCAGTGCGGGAATGTCTACCAGCATGTTAGCCAGCAGTATGCAAAAAACAGCTGATGAACATAACCTGCCGATCGTAGTAAAAGCATTTCCTCTCCAACAACTTGATGAGATCTACGAAAAAGAACACCCGGATTGTCTGTTGCTGGGTCCGCAAGTCAAATTTCTGTTTAAAGAGATGTCAACTAAGTATACAGCCTTAGGTGTTCCGATCGGTGTTATCGACTCCCTGGATTACGGAGCGATGGACGGTGAAAAAGTATTGAAAGCCGCGATTAAGTTGATCAAACAAAAAGTCTAAAGAAAGAAAGGTAAAATAATGGGGAAATTTTTCGAACAACTGGAATCCAAACTGATGCCGGTTGCTGAAGTGATTAGTAAAAATAAATATCTGATTTCGATTCGTGACGGTTTCCTGGTTGGAATGCCGCTCCTCGTCGTTGGTTCAATCTTCATGCTGATTGCCAACTTCCCGATCCAATCATGGATCGATCTATTGAAGTCGACAATGTTGAACGGCGTCAGTGTATCCGCCCTCCTCGGAGTAGCGACACAAGCAACGTTCTCGATCATGTCGATCTTCATCGTTATGGGCGTCGGTTATAATTTCTCAAAGAAAATCGATGCCAGTCCGATCTTCGGTGCAGCCGTAGCGCTGGCCAGTTGGTTCATGCTGATGCCGTTTGTCACTTCGTTCACACCGGAAGGTGCGACTGAAGCATCACTCGTTTCCAGTGTCCCGTTGGATTGGGTAGGCTCTAAAGGTATCTTTATCGGAATCATCTGCGCCTTCTCTTCGGTGTTTATCTATAAATGGGCGATCAACCGCGGTTGGGTCATCAAAATGCCGGCCGGCGTTCCGCCGACGGTATCACAATCCTTCTCGGCGTTATTCCCGATTGCGGCAGTCATTACCGTTTTCGTGCTGGTACGCTTATTGTTTATCCTCACACCGTGGGGCAATGCGTTTAACTTTGTCTTCCAATTCCTACAGTTGCCTTTACAACATGTCGGAGATTCGGTCGGCGCAATGGTTATCGTATATCTGTTTGCTCATGTATTGTGGTTCTTCGGAATTCACGGAACCAATATCACGGATTCCGTCTTCCGTCCGATTCTGTTGGCATTGTCAGCTGAAAATTTAGCTGCTTTCCAAGTCGGTGGCACAATGCCCCATATCATTAATCAACAGTTCCAGGATCTGTTCGCTACCTATGGCGGTGCCGGATCCACATTATCCTTATTGATCGCTATGCTTTCGTTCTGTAAATCACAGCGTATCAAAGGCCTTGGTAAATTGGCCATCATTCCGGGTATCTTCGGAATCAATGAACCGATCATCTTCGGTTTGCCGATCGTATTGAATCCAATCATCGCAATTCCGTTTATCCTGGTCCCGATGTTCAACATCATCGTTACCTGGGTTGTGATGAGGATCGGACTAGTACCGATCTGTAACGGCGTCATCATGCCTTGGACCACCCCTCCGATCATTTCCGGTTTACTATCATCCGGATGGCAGGGCGGAATATTTCAAGCCATTATGATCGCTATCGGCGTGTTCTTGTACTATCCGTTCATCATGGTCATCGATAAACAATATCTCAAAGAAGAGCTAGAAGGCTCCAATAAGAAAGACAGCGATGAAATTTCACTTGATGACGTATCATTTGATTAACTCTGAATGACACATAAAATCATCATGATCCTCGATCAGATCCAATCAGGCATGGGTACCAAAGACGATAGAATGCTGTCCTTGGGCGGAAAGAACGAACCGATCGGTCCGGCCGTCATGATGAGTCCCTACCTGAAAACGATCGATGCTAAAATAGTCGCTTGTTTATATTGCGGAACCGGTACTTATCTGGAAAACCCGGATGAAGTAGGCCGCAAGTTCAGTGCCATGATCACAAAACTTAAGCCTGATGTTGTGATCTGCGGACCGGCGTTCGATTATCATGAATTTGCCTATATGAGTGCTCAAGTAGCCTCGATCATCAATAAGACAACGACAATACCGGCTTTTACAGCCATGTCGCAAGAAAATACAGGAACGATCGAGAAGTATAAGGAAGAGTTAAGAATCGTTAAGATGCCGATGAAAGGTGGAACCGGATTGAACAGTTCACTCAAGAACATGTGCGAGCTGGCAGATGCCATCATCAATCAATCAGATACATCCGATCTGGAATCAAAATACTGTTACTGATCAATTAAGGCTATAGTTGCGACTATAGCCTTATCTGCTTAGTACGAAAGTGAGGAAATAGCGATGCATAAATTAGGAATCTCAGTCTATCCCGAACACTCTACTCCCGAAAAAGATTTAGCTTACATGAAACTTGCTTCTTCCTATAAGTTCAGCCGTCTGTTTACCTGCCTCTTATCGGTCACCAAACCCAAAGAAGAAATCATCGCTGAATTCACGGCATTTATGGATGAAGCCCACGATCTTGGATATGAAGTGTCCGTAGATACAAATCCCGAAGTCTTTGCGCATCTTGGTGCCACTCCGATGGACTTGAAAGTATTTGCCGACATGCACGTAGACATTGTCCGGCTAGACGGTCATTTCGATGACTTTCAGGACATGGCCATCACCCATAATCCATATAATATCAAAATCGAATTCAACGGAAGTTCCGATACCAGCGTCGACCACTTACTGAAACACGGAGCGGATATTCAGAATATGACTGTCTGTCATAACTTCTATCCGGAAAGATATACCGGACTCAGTCAAAAAACATTCACCACGTTCAATAATAAGTGGAAAAGTTTAGGACTCCGTACGGCCGCATTCGTATCCAGTAATAACACTAACACCTTCGGACCTTGGCCCGTCTATGCCGGACTGGCGACCTGCGAAGCAGATCGCGGACGTCCGATCGATTTCCAAGTCCGCCATCTTTTGGCCTCCAACAGTATCGATGATATTCTGATCGGTAATGCGTATGCGACCGAAGAAGAACTTAAAATGATGTCGGAAGTCGACCCAACTCGTCTGACGTTCAGAATCGACTTGGAGAAGAATATCGGACCGGAAGAAATGCATATTCTGTATGATTATCCTCATTCGGGAAGACATGACGCTTCCGATTACTTGGTCCGCTCATCGCGTCCAAGAACGGATTATCGCAACACGAATATCCCGGTGATCAAAGTTAAGGGAAAGAATTTCAAACGCGGCGATGTAGTTGTCATCAATGATAACTTATCCCATTACCGCGGCGAACTGCAGATCATCCTGCGCGAACTGCCGAATGACGGTGAACGAAATTTGGTGGGACGTCTGAATGAACAAGAACTGATTTTATTAAGCTTATTGGAAGAGCATCCTGATTATTTATTTGGATTTGTCAAATAAAAGAATCTATGACCGGATGTCCCACGATGAACCTCATCTGCGGCATCCGGTTTTCAATTGAAAGCAGAGGTAAACCATGGAATCACTCAAAGAACTTTATAAAGCAGGACCGGGACCTTCCAGTTCCCATACTATCGCACCTTGGCGCGCTGCTACCATGTTTAAAAATAAATATCCAACGGCCGCAAGTTTTGATGCCGAGCTCTATGGCTCACTGTCATTGACCGGAAGAGGACACTTCACAGATCAGATCATCCCGTCAACGTTCGCTCCGAAACCCTGCATTGTTTATTTCAAATTGACATGGGAACACGACTTTCAAAATGGGGTTATCTACCATGCTTATGACATCGATCATAATATTATCGGAAAATGGACTGTATTTTCGCTCGGCGGCGGAAGTTTTGATGTCTTGGAGGAATCCTTTGATTTTCAGAAAGACATTTATCCGTTTAAAAACATGAATGAAATACTGGACGCTTGCGAAAGCCAAAATATCGACATTCCTACCCTAGTGAAACAATATGAGCCTGAAATCGAGATCTATCTGAATGATATCCTCAGTGAAATGATTCAAACAGTCCAGCGCGGTCTCAATACGACCGGCTTATTGCCCGGGAAATTAAACATGCCGCGCTTGGCGAAAGATCTGATCTTACAGGCAACCACTATGGAAAATCCAAATGATATGAATCGTATGAAGATGGTAGCGTATGCCTACGCCAACAACGAAGAGAATGCGTCAGGCGGGTTTGCGGTCACAGCACCGACACTTGGATCCAGCGGCGTCATGGCATCGATCATGTATCATTATTATCACAATATCGGTATTCCCAGAAACAAGTTGATCCGAGCACTGATCGTAGGTGGAATGTTTGGGAATACGATCAAAAAGAATGCGACCGTATCTGGTGCCATCGGCGGATGTCAAGCGGAGATCGGTGCTGCCTGTTGTATGGCAGCCGCTGCCATCGCTTATCTGAAAGGGTTAAGTGTCAAACAGATCGAATACGCTGCAGAAATCGCCATGGAACATCATCTGGGATTGACCTGTGATCCGGTCGGCGGTTATGTGATCATCCCATGCATCGAACGAAATGCGGTGGCTGCTTTACGTGCTGAAGATGCTGCCATGATGGCCAACTACATGAGCAAGTTAAAACCCAATCGTGTCTCTTTCGACATGGTCGTACACACGATGAACTATACCGGAATGAAGATCCCGATGGAACTGAAAGAAACTTCGCTCGGTGGTCTTGCGGCTGAGATCGTCTGCTTTCCGGACAGCGAAAAAATAACCAATCAGATCGTGAAAGAGCAGAATAAATAGCTTAGAATCAAAGGGTCCTCTATGATATAATCGCACTATCAGGAGGATTTTTTATGAAGAAATTTGCTGTACTTATAATGACGAGTTTATTGTTGATCATGTCACTGACAGGTTGTGCTGTCCAGCCAAAACCCGAAACGACAGTCACCGGTTTTTTAGATGCATTCAAGACCGGTCAAACGATGGATTATACCTTATATTTTGATTCCTCGACTACAGCCATCAATGAGTTGGCACTCACAAGCGAAACTACCCCGAGTGAAGTTGCAACAGCGATGAAAAATCTGTTATTCGGATTTACCTACAAGATACTCAAATCAACCATCAATAAAGACAAAGTGTCCGCGACCGTGGATCTGGAGATCACGACGTTTGACGGTAAACAATTTCTGACTAACTTTATGAGTCAATATATCCTCAAAGCGATGCAATATGCGTTCGATATGACACTCACGGCGGAACAACGGACAGCGAAGATCGAATCCATCGCAATCGAACTGTTTACCAGTATATCTGCGAGTATGGCTAAAGACAAAGTATTTCCTGTGACTGTTAACTTAGTTAAAGTGGATAAAAAATGGGTAATGAGTGGCGGTGAAACCAACTATACACTGTTGGACGCGATGACCGGCGGCATGATCAGCGCTTCAAAAGAGTACGCGAAAGAATCAGATTAATATCTTTTTTCATCCATCAGTTAAGGAAAATAAATAGTTACAGGCATATATAGAGTGATGAAGTGTATAGAACGTTGAATACAACGAATCGGTATACAAAATATCTAAATAGAAGACATCATTGTTTTGATCGATAGAATAAAGGAAAAAGCCTAAGAACAATTCCTGATATGTACATAATCGCTAAATAATGATAATATAATTAGTGAATAAGTACAAAAGGAGACGAACAAGATGCTAAATCATGAAAAAGTGATATTTCAGATGATCGCTAAAAATAATGGTTTTGTAACGGCGAAAGAGGTCACTGAAGCAGGTATACCGAGAAGATGTTTAAGCCATCTTACGGAAGTAAATCAAATTCACAAAGTGGATCGAGGAATTTATGCATTACCGGAAACATGGGAAGATGAAATGTTCTTTTTACAATATCGCTTTTCTAAGGGAATATTTTCACACGAAACAGCCTTATATTTGCATGGTATGACGGATCGAACCCCTGGTAGTTTGACAATGACATTTCCGTTTGGATACAACACATCAAGTATAAAAAAACAGGGAGCTATACCTAAAATATGTACAGTCGAAAATTATTCTTTGGGGATTTCTGAATTATTTTCACCTGCAGGAAATGTAGTAAAGGTTTATGATATTGAACGAACATTGTGCGATATGGTAAAAGAAACGCATCAAGGGGATATTCAAGTGATAAATCAAGCAATGAAAGATTATGCCGTTTCTAAAGAAAAAGATATTGCTAGATTAATGGAATATGCGTCTATTCTACGTGTTAAGGAAAAAGTTCTCAGTTACATGGAGATACTTTTGTGATTTCTAAGAATCCAATGCAGTAAAAGTCAATAATTAGAAAAATAGCATATGAAAACCATGTTTCTGCTCAACTTATAATGCAAAATTATATGATGGAACGCCTTCTTGAGAGAATCTCACTATCAACATACTCACACAATTTTATTTTGAAAGGCGGTTTTCTAATTGCTTCGATGGTAGGCCTAAATAATCGAGCTACCATGGATATTGATACAACAATCAATGGTATAAACCTAACACACGACTCGATTCGTTCTATCTTTGACGAATTGTGTAATATGAATATTGGCGATCAGATATCGTTTTCAGTGTTGAAACTCACCGACATTCGGAATACTGATGATTATCCAGGAATTCGAATCAGTTTGGAAGCACTCTATCTTTCACTTCGAGTTCCTTTGTCAGTTGACATGACGACAGGGGATCTAATAACCCCCAATGAAATTGAGTATTCATATAAGCTGATTATTGATGATCGAATCATCAATATCAGAGCGTATAACCTTGAAACGATTTTCGCTGAAAAAATCGAAACAATCTTATCTCGAAATATAGCGAATACCAGAATTCGCGATTTTTACGATGTCTACATTTTAAGTTTATTAAAACTCAATGAGTGTAGATTTGATGTTCTTAGAGTGGCGTTGAAAGCAACATCAATAAAAAGAGGCAGTATAAAAAACCTGTCAAACTACATTGAGATCATTAATCAAATTCAATCAGATGAAAGAATGAATCATTTATGGACAAATTACCAACAAGATTTTGATTATGCCAAGACCATTATATTTGATGAAATATGCTTCATATTACTCAATTTGATGGATCAAATCATGAATGAATAGTATAAAGGAATAGATGAATTAAATGGGAAATATCCGGTTTAATAAAGTCATTTTAACTCTCTATCCAAATAACTCGATCTATTACGAATGATTTATCTAAAAAATGGATGTCACTTAGCCATGAGTGTAGGATTAATTTGGTATGGATTATCGGTTAGAGAGGCTAAAATTTGCGTAATTGCCTGAATAGTAGTATTATAGGTCAGTGATATTGCTTATCCGGACATCATATTCCGGTACAATTGCTGAATCTGTTCAATTGCGTGTTACGATCTGAACCATGAAGATCGTAAACAACGAGACGATATCGCGCTCATCTGT
>Ga0209125_1001926_pt1 | contig 17537 bp, 17 predicted proteins | sample BarGraIncub1131A_FD_184503 | JGI IMG/M metagenome (GOLD analysis project Ga0209125, IMG submission 184503) | Arctic peat soil microbial communities from Barrow, Alaska - Barrow Graham LP Incubations 11-31A (SPAdes) (version 2) | ecosystem: Environmental > Terrestrial > Soil > Wetlands > Peat...
TCGTTGAACATAAAGAGGGAAACTATCTTGTTTATTTCCCGTCGTATGATTATATGAACGAGGTCTACCTTAGGTTTAGGGAACAGCATCAACAGGTTCGTGTGATCTGTCAAACTTCAGGCATGGAGGAAGAGGAACGGGAAGCATTCTTAGCAACGTTCGCCACCAAGCCCGATCAAACTCTGGTCGGATTTGCTCTGATGGGCGGGATCTTCGGCGAAGGGATCGACCTTATAGGGGACCGGCTCTCTGGAGCAATTATAGTAGGAGTTGGGTTGCCTCAAATTGGCATGGAGCGGGAGATTATTCGTTCCTACTATGAAACAACCAGCCGACAGGGCTACGAATTTGCTTACATGTACCCAGGCTTCAACAAGGTATTACAGGCAGTGGGGCGTGTCATTCGAACGGAAGAAGACCGCGGCATCGTGCTACTCATTGACGAACGTTTCTCTCAAATGTCGTATAAGCGGTTGTTTCCTGAACAATGGAAAAAGATCCGCTATGGTGCGAATACCGATAGCCTCCGTAAAAAGATAGGGAGTTTTTGGGCTGGCAATGAAGAAGTTTAACTAGATCGAGTGAATGAGGTTGAATTATGTTTATATATGTCTTTCCTATTGTACTGATCGTAGCGTCAAATATCTTGTATAACGTATGTCAAAAATCAACGCCACAGAATGTTAACCCTTTTTCAGCGTTGCTAGGGCCTGTTATTAATCAACAAGTAGGAAAACAATAAAAGAGGGAAAGCTTAATGAGTATTTTTGAAATAACAATGTTAGTATGTTTTGGTGCCGCATGGCCTTTTTCCATTTATAAATCACATAAATCAAAATCAATAAAAGGGAAAAGTGCTTTATTTTTGGTTATTATTCTTGCTGGGTATGCTGCAGGAATTTTGAATAAAATTTATTATAACTTTGATGATGTGATCTATCTTTATGCTTTAAATATGATCATGGTCATGCTTGATCTGTTTTTATATATTAGGAATCGGAAAATCAGTATAATATATGAGCAAAAGCGCTTGGATCACGCTTGACAACATCCAATTAAAGTGATAATTTGTTCATAGAATAGTTCTTATAAAGAAGTATTTGACTAAAGTATTAATCGGAGGTCCGTTCATGGGACAGGGCAAAATTTTAGATTTAGTACTAGATAATTTGCATAAAGTGTTTTTTCCCGAAGAGTGGATTCAGTTAGACTTAACTGTTTCTAAGACCGAGCTTTTGGCCATGCTGATTGTTGATCGGTACGGGGAAGTGATTATGAGCCAGATCTCTGATTATCTTAACGCTCCTCTCAGTACGACAACAGGGCTTGTCAATAGATTGGTTCAAAATGGGTATTTGCAAAGAGAAAGGAGTGATAAAGACCGACGCGTCGTCGTTATACAACTTACGGATAAGGGAAGAAACATGATGTCGGAGGTCAAAGGTAGCATTGAATCCTATCTGGAACGAATTAATTCGGTGCTATCCGCTGAGGAACGCCAAGGCCTACTTAAGGTTTTCTTGAAAATAATTGAGGCTTTAAGCCAGAAAGATTTTGTGTCTGGGAACAGTCAGGTAAGGCAAGTCATTAGAAAGATAACCATCGAATAATAGATGAGTTATTTTTTTACGAAATACTACGTATAAAGTACTATTTGTGTATGGTAGAGTTTTCGTGAAGGGATATTGACTAATTTTAGGTGTATGTAAAAACGACTGAGGAGGGGAAAATAATGAGAATTATCTTGTACACGGGAAAAGGCGGGGTTGGTAAAACAAGTATTGCGGCCTCATCGGCAGTGCAAAGTGCAAAGAGCGGAAAAAAAACTCTGGTAGTAAGTACTGATCGAGCGCATAGCCTTGGGGATTCCCTCGATATAAAGTTATCCCCTGAGCCTGAAGAGATCCGACCAAATCTCTGGGCGCAAGAAATTGATACGGTGCATGAAGTCGAAAAGGGTTGGGGCCAAGTGCAGAAATATCTAACGACGCTATTCACGGCTAAGACCGTTAAAGATATTACCACAGAAGAATTAACTGTTTTTCCGGGGATGGAAGATTTACTAAGCCTACTGAGAATCTTGCAGTATTACAAAGAAAATACGTTTGATGTTATCGTGATTGATTGTGCGCCGACAGGAGAGACTTTGGCTTTACTTAGCTTTCCAGAAATGCTCAGGTGGTGGATGGAAAAGCTTTTCCCAATGAAGAGAAAGGCTATAAAGTTTCTAAAGCCCGTGATACAGCCCATTCTAGGAATTCCTATGCCGACCGATTCGGTCATGGATGAGATTGATAATATCTACCGTCAGCTTGATGAAATGCGTCATATATTTTCTGACCGAGAGGTGACTAGTATTCGCATTGTCGTTAATCCGGAAAAAATGGTGGTTAAAGAAGCCCAGCGTAGTTTTACCTATCTGAATATATACGACTTCAATGTGGATGCGATAATAGTCAATCGAATCATACCAGATAATGTAACAGATCAGTATTTTACAGTTTGGAAGGATATTCAGAAGAAGTATAAGGAAATGATTAGAAACAGTTTTTGGCCTATTCCCATCTATAACGCGCCCCTCTTCGAACAGGAAATTGTTGGTTTGGAAATGCTAGATAGAATGGGTGAAGAAATATTTAAAGGGGAAGATCCTACAACAATCAAATACAATGCCCGAACTCAAAAGGTCACGAAGGAAAATGACGAGTATGTTATGGCTATATATATGCCTTTTACCACCAAAAAGGATCTTTCCCTGAACCAAAAGGCGGATGAGCTAATTATTAAGGTGGGAAATGTTAAAAGGAATATTACCTTGCCTAGAACCCTTCAAAATCTATCAGTCATAGGCGCTAAATTTGAAGATGAAACACTGAAAGTTCGGTTCGGAGGTGTGGCGAATGAATGAGGAATTGCTCAAGCACTTGCTGACATTCAAGCTTTCTCTAGTGCATAAAGTCGTCAATAAATTGCCGGAATCTGTTCAAAAACCGGTGAAAAAATTGGAAAAGCAGGTGATGAGGGCTTTTTATGATATCAGTCAAGAATACGTTGAGAAAGCACCCATTGGCGAAAACGTCAAGCAAGCAGGTGGGTTGAAGGCTATCAAAGTGGAATAAAGGAGGTCTTTCCAAGACCTGAATTTCTTTTGTGGAAAAAATATAAGTGCCGATGAGAATGCACAAATCGTGTATTACTAATTTATTAATGGCGTTAAACCGCTGGGCCAGTAACGCCCAGCGGTTTAACGCCATTATTTATCATTTAAAACTTTGAACGTTATAGGCTCAAACCTAAACCTTCGCTAAATGCGAACTACATGGGCTGGTTTAACGAAGACTTTCAAACGCCCGCTTTGCCCATTGGGAATCCTTAAGGACCGCTCTTCCTACGCCAATAAGGTCTGCTTTTCCTTCTTCGAGTAATTGATCAGCAGCTTGTGCTTCGGTAATTCCACCAGTGAGGATGACGGGAATTGAGATGACCTCTTTCATCGCTGCACTGAGTGGTGCGAAATAACCTTGTCCAGTAAGGTTTGGTACATTGAAGCCTGAGAAGCCGCCCGATATATCTAGAATATTGACGCCAGCCTCTTCAAAGGCTTGGGCTGCAATTTGACTGTCTTCAAGCGACGTTCCGCCCTCAGTATAATCTGAAGCACCTAATCGTAGAAGAATGGGGAAATCCTCGCCCACTACAGCGCGTACTGCTTCAATGACTTCGAGGTGAAGGCGAATACGGTTGTGGACGTTCCCACCGTACTCATCCGTACGCTTGTTGGTCAGCGGAGAGAAAAATTGATTGAGAAGGTAGCCGTGTGCGGAATGGATCTCCACGCCATCAAAACCGGCTTCTTTCGTACGTCGGGCAGCGCTTGTAAACGCTTCGATAATATCCGTAATTCCTTCACGGGTGAGTTCACGGGGCATCGTCCCTTGGCGTGGATTCTTGACAGCTGAAGGAGCGACGGGAGTTGTTCCGATAATTTCTTCATTGGCGGCACTTCCGGCGTGGTTCAATTGCATTACGGTTTTGGAACCATTACGGTGGATCACAGCAACTAACTCTCGTAAGCCTTCAATCACACTGTCATCCGCAGCGGAAAGCTGCTGGAGACTGGCTTTTCCTTCTGTTGTAATGAAGCTATGTTCAATAATGATGAGGGATAGGTATCCGCCTGCAGATTTTTCCGCATAGTAGTCAAGAACTGCCTGGTTTACTTTCCCGTCGAGCTCAGCCTTGGCCGTTGCCATGGGTGGCATAATCAGTCGGTTAGACAGTGTTAGGGTGCCAACTTGTAATGGCTTTCGTAAATAGGACACAAATAAACCCTCCTTTAAATAATTTAATCATTATTAGATCAATTTTATGATCCAGTGATGATCGCTTCGACCGATTTACTGATTCTATTGGAGATCGCTTGATATCCTGCAGAATTCGGGTGCAGGCCATCCTTGGAGATATAGCGAGCTAGATTAAATTTCAGCAGATCGTGGGTTGGGATGAAAATGGCCTTTCCATCTTGTTCAATGAGCAGTTGGCTATTATAGTTCCAGGTATTCAAAAGTCGGGTATCTTCGACGCTGCTGGCTGTTTCATAGGGATTATAAAGCCCTAGAAAAATGATGATAGCCTTGGGGTTGGTGGTTCTGATCGTTTTCATCGTTAGTTTTAAATTGGCAAGATAGCTGTCCATTCTCACCTTGAATTGATCTTCTTTCGCGAGATCGTTCATGGTAAGGATGCTTCTGATATCATTTCCACCGATAGAGACTAAGATGAAATCCGAATCTGAGATTGTTTTATCCAGCTTTCGGCTTTGGAGCTGTTGTAGAAGACCGATGCTTTCCAGCCCGTCTACGCCTGCGTTATCGACAACGATGTCTTTTGGGGTGCTATTTTTGAGATTCTCCTGTAGATAGCCTGAAAAACCCTTGTTCTTTTCATCGCCAGTTCCTTTTGCGACAGAGTCTCCTAAGATAAGAACTTTAAACGAGTTGGCATTCTTGGAAGGTAGTTTTGTTGAAGCAGGTATGGTTTGAGGAACCTCAGCTTTCGTTGCTGGCTGAGGATTGGCGGATGTCGTGACAATGATTGACTGATAGAAACCAATCGATAGAACGATGAAGCCTACGCAGGCAATCGTAAGAATAGAGTACCACATGCTTTTGTTTAACACGTTCATTTCTCCTTAGACCATGATATCTTGTTTTGTAAAATAGACAAAGCTAATGATAATCGAAGCAATAGCCCATCCTAAAAGAACAGTAATTGAGAATATCATATTCATGCCTTCAACCGGCTGGAACGATCCCGATAAATAATCTGTGAGTCGTAGATTGACCATGAACATGTAGCGTGTTATTTTCCAATCTGCGAGAAAAAAGCTGATGAAGTTACCCGCTACTAGGGTGGACATAATAATCCCAATCGAAGCAGCCGTGCTTTTTACGAGGACAGAAATCATAAAAGAGATACTTCCGACGACGAAAGCAACAAAGAAGGCTAAAGAATAAACCATCAGAGAATATCGCCACTGGGGAACGTTCAGGACACCTGTGGTGTCTAATTTGCCCGCTATGACTTTAAAACCTGTCGCTACTGGGGCTAGCCATCCTCCGAAGCCAAAGAAGAATCCTGAGATAATCGCTGCTAGCACAAATGCAAAGAAGACGACGACGACCTCCAAGACGACCAGTGTTAAATATTTACTGAGAAGAATCTTCCACCTAGGAACGTTCCTTACAACTAGTAGTTTGATTGTTCCGCTAGAATATTCTCCTGACACCATATCGGCGGACAACATAATAATCAAGAGAGGCAAGAACAAGAAAATGGCTTGTTCCATGAAGGTGGTCGTAAATTTCGCTGAAGATTGTTCCAGCGGGTTAATATTTTGATCAACATTATATTGCAGTTGTTCCATTCTTACCCGAGTCGAAGCTTTACTTTTCTCATCCGAATAAGGACTGTCAAGTCTGTTCTTCAAATCGATTAACTGCTGGTCAGCCAGCTTGCGCCAGTCAGTAGTGGCTGAAATTCCCATCCGTTGTGAGAGTTGGGCCCTGGTTCTTGCTTGGGACTGGTTTTGACCATAAGCGAAGACGGAAATCAGCACGATGAGAATCGCTAAAACAAACATCAGTCGCTTCTTTGAAATCATTTTTATGACTTCATTTTCTATCAGGCTAAACAATTTCATCACCTTCAGTCAGGTCTAGAAATAAATCTTCTAGAGTATTCTGTTTGGTCGAGCAATAGGTGAGTGCTAGGCCTTCTCTGATAAAACATTCATTGATTTTATCAAGGGGGTGCTCATTGATGTCAGAGCTGATGGTATTCTTTTTCAACTGAACGGCTTCGATGTTCCAGTGTTCTCTGAGGAGCGCGATGGCTTTCTCAGGATTATCTAACTGCCACTCGATCCGATCATCATGTAAGATGTCTTGCACATTGGCCGTTTTGATGACACTCCCTTGCTTGATGATGGAGACGCTATCGCACATTTGCTGAATTTCCAACAGTAAATGGCTGGATACGAAGACCGCCATACCTTCTTCATAGGCGAGCTTCCGGATCAAATTTCTGAACTCAGTTATGCCAGCAGGGTCGAGGCCATTCGTCGGTTCGTCAAGAATTAGAAGCTTGGGCTTGGACAGGATGGCTTGGGCGATTCCTAAGCGTTGACGCATACCTAAAGAAAAGGTACTTACTTTGTCGTTGACTCGATGCTGTAGACCCACCATTTCCACGACGTCTTTAATCCGTTGTTGACTAATCGTTTTATCCATGGCAGCAAATTGCAACAAGTTTCCCATCCCTGTTAAGTATTTGTACATATCGGGGCTCTCAATAATGCATCCGATATTTGAAAGTGCCTTGACGAAATCGTGAGCTACGGAATAGCCACAGATGGTGACAGACCCTTCGGTCGGTTTAATTAATCCAACAATCATGCGGATCGTTGTCGTTTTACCGGCGCCATTTGGACCTAAAAAACCAAAAATCTGAGAGGGGTAAAGCGTTAGATTGACGCCTTTGACTATTTCCTTTCCTTTAATGGTTTTCTTTAAGTTCGTGAGTTCCAAGATTGCAGGTTGCGGCATAAATTCTCCTCTTTTAGAACATTTTATTATTTCGGGATACCTGTTCATTATAATACAATCAGCTTAGAGTGATAGCTTAAGTTATCAGGATTTCAACAAGAATGTGTCAAGAGTTATTGGGTACTATGCCTAATATCGGCCACATCATAGTACTGCGAGATTATAATGGCAATCGTTTCTTCTTAAAAATCAACACACTAGCGGTAAAAAGAACGACAATCAGCCCCGTATAAATAAGATTAACGCCCAAAACATCACTTTTTGCCCTCACATCCATTCTGAATTTTGGCAGAAAGGATGATAATGGAGTGGGTCCTGTAATTCTACAGGACCCACTCCATTATTTCTTATTATGGTCTTTTTAGCGGCGCGATTGTGTCAAAACGCGAGGGTGACGGCACCTGTTTCTGGGGAAAAAGTTGACCCGCGAAAGAGCGAGCCTTGGCCGGTGCCTTGGCAATAATCCAATCTCCTAGTTTGACGGCAACAATGGCTAAGACTATGCCTGCCATGACATCGGTGACCCAATGGATTTCAAGATAAAGCGTGGAGTAAATGATGGAAAGACAAAATATTGTCCAAACCCAGCGGAATAATTGATCTTTCTCTCTCCAAGCGAGCAAAAGCATCGCAAAGGCGATCGAAGTATGCATTGAAGGGAAACAATTTACGACGACCACAGCCGCATCCGCTGCCGAAAGATTACGAGCCATTCCATCCGGTTGCCCTAAGACGTACCAGACTTCGTTGACGTGAATTGTGAGGTAAAAGGGGAAAATCAAAATAAATTGTAAGACGTGAGACGATAAACTATAACGCATCATCTTCAGATAATCCTTGGCTAAAAATGAACGAAAGACCGGTATAAGGACTGGTAGCGTAAATCCATTCGCATAGATCCAACGGAAATAGCTCGTTAACCAAGGCGTTTGGATCACTCGAAACATCCAGCCATCATTACCGGGTATTGCTGTGAAAAGAGCATCTAGATTCAAAAGGTGGGTTCTAGTACCCAGCTGCCAATAAACAACTTTATTCCAGAAAGGTGGGAAATATTGCCACATTAAAATTGGGAAGATGACTAAGGGTATCCCTAGCCATAAAAAACGTTTCCACGTAATCGGCATGCGATCATGTTGCACTCCCCAAAAGGCTACGGCGAGCAAAAGATAGGCGTAATGGTCAGCACGGTTGGGCGTAACAATAAAGAACGTCACAATCGCTATCAAGCATAGTTGCAAGAAGTATTTTCTTGGCCATCCGATCGATTTTGTTGCTCTTAAGTCCATAGAAGATATCATTTATTGTATTTCAATCCTTTCCACAAGTCTGTTCGAGGTGAAGAACGCCATTTCAAATATCCATGACAGAGAGGATAAAGGATTAACAAACCTATTAACCAAATTGTAACTCCAAACGTTAGAGAATAACCATTGAAGTTAAAGAGTAAGGCAGGTATCGCGGCGTAAAGCCAAAGATGAGTATTGTAAAAGAGAAGTGGAACGCGACCAAACTCCTCGAATACTCCACCGATTCTTGAGGTTTGTGGCAGCTTGTAAAATAGGAAGAGCAGCAAAAAAACAAGACCTAGGTAGAGCAAGAAATAGTCTGGGCTGGGTGGATATTTAGAAAGGCCGAAAAAGCCCTGGAACGTGCCATCAGGAAGTAGGTAATCGCCGATTCCAGCGAAACGGAAGATAAAGAAAAGGGCTAAACTACTAAAGCCTGAGACCGCAAACCTTGTGGCCTCGTAGGCAATGCCTCGCTGCTCGTCATAAGTGTGTCCATAAAGCCAACCAAGGGCCATCGGAAAAAGCCAAGGAATAACGGGAAAGTTATTATTCACGAGGGCTCCTGACGAAAAGGGGACAGGTAGAACCATAATAGCTTGCCAAGCCTGTGCAATAGCCTGATGGGACGGATAGCTCGAGGTGAAACCAGGTAGAAACCATTGGCTTAGTAAATAGAGGAAACCAGATAGTCCGAAAAGGCTCCATGGAGAAATACGGCGGCCTAGTGAAAGGAAAAAGAACCCAAGTCCAATCGTCGATAATACGCTCAACGAGAAAAAAGTTCCCCACGTAACAACGGAGAGTGATTTCGCTTGAAGGAACATTGGAAGATTAAAAGCGGGAGACGCAATAAACACCTGGAACGCTATCAGGAGCATGCCTCTGCGCCATAAATGATGGTCAATATTTGAACTCGAAATACCCATTAATTCACGCTTCTTAATCGATAGGGCTAATACATAACCAGCGATGAAAAGAAAACCGGGTGCACAGAGACTAGATAATAACATCACTAGGATCGCTAAAACGCTAGAGCTACCCAGTGGATTGAAGGTGACGACACCCTTGATCAACAGAGGCAAGCCTTCATTATTAATACGTCCACTGCTCCAAAAAAACAAGGCATGATCTAATGCCATTAAGACCATAATTAAGCCACGGGTTCGGTCTAAAAATGGAAGTCTGCTAGAAATGCTTTTAGTTGCCTTGAGACTCAACTCAAAATCAGCTCATTTCCTCAAAGTTATCTTATACCAATTATACTCCCCAAAAATGGTCAGAATCTGCACATTTCATGACGATGTTATGAACAAGTTATGGAGATGTTATGAAGATGTGGCTCAGGAGTACAGGTACAGGACCCATACAAAAAGCTCCACAATCCCTTCTATGCAGGACATGTGGAGCAAAATGGGGCGCTTTCTCTGATTTTATTGGAAAATATTACATGTCTTTAGTAATGGGAGAGAGTCCAAGTATTTTACGGGCTTCCAAAGGACTTGCCACCGGGCGTTCCAAAATTTCAGCCAATTTAACGAGGCGATTGACAAAAGGAAAATTTCCCTCCGCGAGAACGCCTTTCCGGTAATAAATATTATCCTCAAGCCCTGTGCGTATATGTCCTCCCAAAAGAATACCGAGCGTGTTCATGCTTAACTGATGTCGACCCATGCCTGAAACGGTCCAAGTTGACGATGAAGGAATTAAATCGAGAAGAAAGAGAAGATTTTTCGCCGTGGCAGGCATTCCTCCGGGAACCCCTAAGACAAAGTTGAAGTGCACAGGTTCTTGAAGCAACCCCTGTCTCATCAGGCTTAAGGCATTTTGAATCATGCCACTTTCAAAGATCTCAACTTCAGGTTTAACCTGGAAATTAAGGCATGCCTGCGCAAACTCACGGACCATTGGCAAGGGATTACTGAAAACATCTTCTCCAAAATTAACACTCCCAGTACTGAGGGAAGCCATTTCCGGTGACAAGGTAACGGGCTGGACCCGTTCTTCGGCCGTCATCCCGACGGCGCCTCCTGTAGATACTTGAATAATGAGATCTGTTTCGGATTGAATAAAGGAGATCGCCTCAGCAAAGAGCGATTGATTCTGACTTGGGTTGCCTAGGTCATCGCGCATGTGCAAATGAACAATAGAGGCACCCGCATCACGCACTTTTTTGGCTTCATTGGCAATTTCGCGCGGTGAAAGGGGAAGGTACGGTGTCTGTTGGCGTGTCACTTCTGCACCTACAAGTGCAGCGGTAATAATCAGCTTTTCCATCTTTTCCTCCAATCTTGGCACAGCAAAGCGGTTTATTTCTGCTAGCAAGTCAACTCCAAGTATTTAAGAATTCGTTATGATTTAATAAAAATTAGATAAGCGCGTGAAGTGGGCTGAATCATGTTAGGAGCTGTGTGGTGATTCAAACCGTTGCTTATGCTTCGGTACCATGCAGGTACCTGTTGCTCGACAGACCACAACGGGTTCACTGAGAATTTCAGCGGCAGAATCGCTGCCAGGGAGAGCCGAGATCACTTTTTTCGCTTCAAAACGCATTTTTCGAGACGTGTTTCCAAAGTGCGTAATAACGCCTGTTGCTTCGATATAGTCTCCGGCTTTGACCGGAGCAAGAAACTCAATATTGTCATAGGCCACAAAGAGGCCTTCATCCCCATCGCTGTAGATGAGTAATTCGGTGGCCACATCGCCAAAAAGTTTGAGGTTATGAGCCCCATCCACTAAACCACCGCCGTAGTGGGCATCCCCAACACTGATCCGTAGTCGAATTTTACTTTCGTACATTGAGATCACTCCTTTGAAATTAATGGAACGTCTTTAACGTCTTCAACGTCAACTTTAAACGTTCTTCGTTCGAGCGAGTACTCTGTCGAGAACAAAGCTGGCAACATTTTCAGCATAGGTTCCAGGTCCAAAGCCCGCATCGTATCCGAGTTCCTTCGAGAGTTCGTAGTTGATCCGAGGTCCTCCAGCAATCAAGAGAAAGCGGTCACGGAGTCCCTCAAGCTCTAATAACTCGACCATTCGAGTTAGGTTGCGCAGATGGAGGTCTTTTTGAGTGACGATCTGGGAAATTAAGATGGCATCCGCTGAAACCTCAAAGGCTTTTTTCAACAAGGCTTCACAGGAAACTTGTGCACCCAGATTAAACGCGTCAATTTCGTGATAACTCTCCAGGCCTTTATGCCCATTGTAGCCTTTCATGTTCATTATGGCATCGATTCCCACCGTATGCGCATCGCTTTCGATGCAGGCCCCCACAACCACTAATTTACGGCCTATGGACTGGCGAATACGGTGTTCAATTTCGGACTTTTCTAGGTGCTCATGGGACAGCTTGGGAACTTCAATTGTGGTATAATCCACGGCTATCGGGGAGCGGGCGTAGAGGGCAAAGAAGGTGAAACCTTCCCCCAAATCTTGGGTATGGACGACTTTGGGATCCAGAAAACCGCTCATAAGGGCCCAACGTTTTGCTGCTTCTTGTGCCTCGTCACCATAGGGAACGGGTAAGGTGAGCGAAAGTTGGACGATACCATCATTCAGAGTATCACCATAGGGCTGAACGTGTTTGAGGTCAACAGAGACGGTTTGAGCACGTTCCTTTCGATTTATATCCTCCGGCTTAATTGCAAGGCTTGATTGAGAGACGTGGAGCGCGGAGGAGATGGGACTGACTATTTCTTGAGTTGACGTATCTTCTGAGGTTGGCGGCTGTGTAAATAGCTCAAGAAAAGGGTTCAAGTAGTTTGCACTTTTGGTGAAGACACCCTCAAGTCCTCGACCAGCCAGCGGTTTGCGTGCGATCTCGGCAAAACGGCCCTGTTCTAAGGACTGGAAAAGACCTTCTTTTTGAATCACTTCGAGCAGCGCCACGGCCTTTTCCAGAGTCGCTCGCGCGTGCGCTTGAATCTTACCGTTGGGCAAAAACATGACTTCTTCATCTAAGTGCTTCATGGCATGGAACACGAATTTCGCTGATTCTAAACTGAGAAAACGATCTTGTAAAAGTGGCGTATGGAGTGCTTCCGTCAGCATACCGAGCAGATGTATGCTCTGACCGGTTAAGACAGAAGCAATATTAAAGAGGGTATCTTGGACATGACCTTTAAAGATGTTCCCGGTCATGTATTTCGTCGGTGGCATATATTTTATAGGCGAACGCGGGAAAATTTCCCGAATAAGCTGAGCTTGGGCTATTTCATAGAGAAACATATCCGGTTCTTCTGGATTGATTTCCATGGCATGACCCAATCCTTGCTGTTCTTCCGGTATTCCAGAAAAAAAGGCAAATTGTTCATTGATAAAATCAGAGGTCAGAACAGTATGGGCAGCTTCCATAGCATCGGCGGTGGTGAGGTAATTATCCTCACCAGTATTAATGATAATTCCTGCGAAACCGTTAATCAACCGAGAAAAATACTGATCGATAAAGGTGCGTTGCATGTTGATATCCCGAAAGATAATGCCGTACATAGAATCATTGAGCATGACATCAAGTCGTTCCAATGCTCCCATGGCAGCCATTTCAGGCATGCAGAGTCCAGAACAATAGTTGGTCAACCGAATGTAGCGTCCAAGTTCTTGTCCAACGTCATCTAACGCGACGCGCATGATCCGGAAATTCTCTTGTGTCGCAAAGGTGCCTCCAAACCCTTCGGTGGTGGGACCCTCGGGAACGTAATCTAAGAGGCTTTGTCCGGTGGAACGAATAACGGCAACGATATCCGCGCCCTGACGGGCTGCAGCTCGTGCTTGTTGAACGTCTTCATAAATATTGCCCGTGGCAACAATCACGTAAAGGTATGGCTCTGATCCTTCACCCAGCGCCTTGATATCGTGTTCCCGCTTTTGCCGCTGCGTGCGGATTTTCTCGACTGCGGGGATGGCCAAAGCGACGGCTACAGTATGTATCTCATCGTTACTGAAGTCAGGAAGTTGTTCAAAGGAAATCTCATGGCGGACGAAGCGTTCCGCGATCGTTTGAGGATCAGTCTTGAAATGAAGGCAGGCTTTCGCCATGATGCGGGCTGCGCCATCTTCAAGAAGATCCTGATTACGCAAATGTTCGATCACAACATTGGGCAGTGGGATGCCTTCTGGATCAACACCTTGGATGCCCAGTAAACGCAGCACCGTTCGTTCCACACTCACCGTGCTATGGGAAAGAATAAAAGGGGTCAATTCGTCCACGATATCTTTTGCTAGGCGTCTAGCCGTGATGACGAGCTCTTGATTGATTTGAAGTTTGTTTTGGGTATATGGGCGAGTCAATGAGATCACCTCCCTAGTTTAGGATAACCAGACCCGATGCTGCTCGATATCAACGAGCGGGATCGTTGAGTGGGGTAGAAGCGCTTCAGCTATATGTTCTGTAGGTAGCGGAGTGAGTGGATGCCAAGGACTTAAGGTGAGCATCACGATCTGAGGCCGTTCCAGAAGTTGTAGGATGATTCCTCTAGACATGAGTCCTCCTAAGACTGCGGAGGAAAGTAAAATGTGCGCAGGTGAGCGTACAACAAATTGCCGTGGTAAACGTTGTGCAGCACGGAGCGCTAGATAAATTGAATCCGTGAACGCTCCGTTGAGCGCAATCGTGTCTACTTGGGAGGGGATGAGCGCCACTAGATCATGTTGCCAGAGAAACGAAGGGAGCACACTCCACATATTATCTCGGAGGTAGGCATTCTGGAAGGACACTAAATCTCTATAATTTGGAGCTTGTGAAGAGGGGCATAACGGGAGCTGAAATAGCTTAATCCAGTGAACGGTCCGGTCGATGACTTCATCAAGCGTGGTTCCGAGTGCTGCACCTGTACTCAAAACGACTCCATAGTCCAGGGTGGAACGATGAAGGAAATCTTCATCGGGTTTATGTAGTGTAATATGCGAGAGCCGGTTTAAGGCACCATCGATGTGAAGGCGTTTTGCCCCGTGTTGTTTTAGTCTGGAAAGTCCCTTTTGAATTTCCGAAAGCGTTGAAGGGCCAGCCATTCGGAAAGAACAGGGGGCGGTCACTCGTAGGATAAGCCATCGCCCATATTGGGGATGACTACCCCAACTTTCAAGAAGGTCATAATCCTCCGTTCGATCCGGTAGAAAACGCTCAGCAGTCAGCACCAATTGCCCGGGCAGTACGAAAATCGGAGGTTTTGGGTGATGATAGATTGCATCGGTGGCTTCCCCGTCAAAGCCGAGGGAAGTAAGCCCAATACATTCATCCGGGAATAGGGCATTCACGGCATTTAAGGCTGTGGTTTTACCAGCATTTTTAACGAGGCCTGCAAAAGGAAGAAGCGTAAATGGCAGGAGAAGAGAATGCAAGGTAGCTTCCCAACTTGATTTAGGCATACGTTCGTTCATATATTTCACGAAGCCGTGGGCTCTCACGCAGGATTTCTAAAGCAATCTTAGCATGCCCTGCGGTGTACCCGTTTCCGACCAACATGGTGACATCTTTGCCAATTCCTTCTGCACCTAACGCAGCCGCCGTAAACGAGGTGGACATGCTAAAGAAATACACGATTCCCTTATCCTTCGTGGCAAGAATGCTTCCGAGTTCGGTATGGGGGATATTCACGTTGTTAATCGTTAAGTCGGCCATTTTTCCTTCGGTCACCCGTTCAATTTCACGCAACACCCAAAGCGCGTCGGTGGCATCCCCTTGAAGGGTAATGACGGCCAGGCCGGACTCTTTCATGCGCCCAACGCCAGCCTTCGAATGACTAATTCCGATCACTTTCCCGGTAACTCCAGCCCGTTTACAGGCTTCATGGAGGCAAAGAAGTCCGGATTTCCCACCGCCGCCGATGACGACCACAGTATCGCCCGGTTTCACCAGTTTCGCAGTTTGAGCGGGTGCACCGGCAACATCTAAAACAGCGAGCGCAAGTTTTTGTGACATATCTTCAGGAAGCTTGGTATAAAGACCACTTTCGAATAAAATGGCCTCCCCACGAATTTCGACTTGATCCACGTCTAGGTGAACAGCAAGGATCTCATCGATGCGAAGAGGGGTTAGGGATAAAGACACTAACGTTGCGATTTGATCTCCAATCTTCACCGGACAATTCTGCAAAGTGGCACCAATCGCTTTGACCCTCCCTGTTAACATCCCTCCGGACCCCGTGACAGGATTATGCTGTTTACCTCGCTTTGCCACCGTGGCTAAAATGATTTGGGCAATCTTAGCCGGATCGCCTTCTGCTTGTGTTTTAATTTGGGTGAAGGAGGCGGAATCAATATTTAGAATTTGCACCTCGATGAGGATCTCATTGTCATAAAGCGTCGAAAAATCATTATTGATTCGTTCCGCGGGTTGGGGCAATACCCCTTGGGGTTCAAGGACCCGGTGGGTACCGTATCGGCAGCCAAGATTCATGGTCATTTCGCTAACTCCTTTCAACGATCAACCCTCGCCCGACTATTTAGTATGGCGCTGCCGGCGAGCTAGGTTATCTGGTTCAAGAGACAGTTTCTGATGATTTAATAGTTTCATCACTCCTAGGGAATCAGCGTGTTCACGGCAGTATTCGCATTGACACTTTTCTTGCAACCAGTTGGGTTCATCATAGACGGTCATGACGCCTTCATAATTGCGGAGGATCACTTTGTTCGGCCCCATTGAAATCAGATATTGCGGACTGATGGGAATCTTGCCACCACCACCTGGTGCATCGATCACATACGTGGGGACAGCATAGCCACTGGTATGTCCCCGCAAGTTTTCGATAATCTCAATCCCTTTCGATACGGAGGTTCGAAAATGTTCAATGCCATTGGAAAGGTCACATTGATAAAGGTAGTAGGGACGAACGCGGTTTTTAACGAGGCCATGGACTAATTTCTTCATAATATTAGGACAATCGTTGATGCCTCGCAGAAGAACCGATTGATTGCCAAGCGGAATACCGCCATCGGCAAGACGTGCTAGGGCCGCTTCTGACTCAGGTGTAAATTCTTTCGGATGATTAAAGTGGGTGTTAATCCAAATGGGATGGTATTTGCGTAACATTTGAACGAGACTGTCCGTGATTCGCATCGGAAGAACCACAGGGGTTCGAGTACCAATCCTAATAATCTCTACGTGCGGAATTGAGCGAAGACTGGAGATAATGTGCTCAAGACGATCATCGGAGAGCGTGAAAGGATCACCACCAGAGATGACGATATCACGAATTTGAGGTGTTGACCGGATGTATTCTAAGGCTTTCTCAAAACGGTCCAGCGGAAGAGGTTGATCGGTCTGACCGGCCATTCTTCGCCGTGTACAGTGTCGACAATACATAGAACATTGATCTGTCACTAAGAGAAGTACACGATCAGGGTACCGATGAGTCAAGCCAGGAACTGGGGAATCTGTATCTTCATGCAAGGGATCGAGAAGGTCGTATTCTCCTACGTGAAGCTCCTGTGAGGTGGGAATGGCTTGTTTGCGAATGGGACATTGTGGGTCTTTAGGATCCATGATGGAGGCGTAATAAGGCGTGACCGCCATACGCATGGTTTCTAAACAAACGGCAATTCCTGCTTCTTCTGCTTCGGCGAGAGGTATCGCGCCTTTAAGTTGTTCGACTGTCGTCATTCTGTGGGAAATTTGCCAGTGCCAGTCATTCCATTGTTCATCTGGAATCGTAGCCCATGGGCTTCTGTCATATCGAGAATGCATACAAGAATCCTCCTAATCAGAAAATATAGAAAATAGTGTCTAAACTTTTGTATTGCAAAATACATGCCAAAGAAACTGAAATAGATCAGCTATATAATCTCTTATGCGCCATTCTATGAGTGTACGCTCAAAACTGGCGAAACATTTAGTTGAATAGTGTGAATTCTTATAAAAGATCTCCTTGAACAGAAGGAATAACGATTATATTTCACGAATATTCAGAGTATGGGCGCAAAAATATTTGCAGATGGAGAAATGTTATGAATGAAGTGAATTTTGCCATCATTCTAGACCAGCTCGATGAAGGTGTACATGTTGTTGACCTTCAGGGAAACACCGTATACTACAACAAGGCCATCGGTCGCATGGAAGGTTTAGAAGCAAAGGATGTTTTGGGGCAAAGCTTATTGCGGTATTTTCCTTCCTTATCAAAAGAGACGAGTACACTTTGGCAAGTGA
>Ga0209125_1001927_pt1 | contig 17536 bp, 17 predicted proteins | sample BarGraIncub1131A_FD_184503 | JGI IMG/M metagenome (GOLD analysis project Ga0209125, IMG submission 184503) | Arctic peat soil microbial communities from Barrow, Alaska - Barrow Graham LP Incubations 11-31A (SPAdes) (version 2) | ecosystem: Environmental > Terrestrial > Soil > Wetlands > Peat...
GGATAATGGTGTGATAAGGTCTTTTACCCGGTTGAAGGCTATTCGGATGATTGGGATCCAGTGAAAAGTTGCTACCGCGATTATGAAGGCTGATTCCCGTTCCTGGTACGACTAGGCCAGAACCAAAGCCCATATAGTTGCTTTGAATCATTGAGACCATATTTCCCTCACCATCGGCCGTTGCCAAGTAGACCGTCCCGCCGTTGGGTGGATTGCCAGGTTCAGGTTGAAGTGCTCTTTCTCCAATTTGATTCCGACGTTTCGCTGCATACCCCTCTGAAAGCAAGTCTTCGATACTTACGTTCATCTCAGACGGTTCCGCAATGTACTTCATCCCGTCGGCAAACGCTAACTTAAGCGCTTCAATTTGCAGATGATAAGAATCAGCGCTCTCTTTGACCTCGAAATCAAACCCTTTTAAACTATTTAAAGCCATTAAGGCCACAAGCCCATGTCCATTGGGTGGAATTTCCCAGACCTCATACCCCCGATAATTAATGGAGATTGGGGTGACCCATTCTGGCGTGTAGGCTGCCAAATCTTCCTTTCTCAGAAAGCCACCGTATTTCCTTGAAAATTGATCAATCTTATCGGCGATGTCTCCACTATAAAACGATCGGGCATTTGTTTCCGCAATCGATTGTAATGTACGGGCGTGATCCGGAGATCTCCAAAGCTCACCAATCTTTGGAGCGCGTCCGTGAGGCGCAAACGTCTTAAACCAGTTGTTATATTGCTCGTCTTTAAGATCCAGAGCGTATTGCTCAAAGTCGCGCTCCCAATTCCTTCCGACCGTGGGGGAAACGGGATAACCTTGTTCCGCATAGGTAATCGCAGGTGCCATCACTTCTGTTAGAGGAAGTTTACCGAAACGAGCGGATAACTCAGCCCAGGCTGCTGGCGCCCCAGGAACGGTCACAGGAAACCATCCATGCGGCGGCATTGCTTGGTATCCCGCTTTTTCCAAGGCTTGCAACGTGAGCAGTTGGGGTGCCGGACCGCTGGCGTTCAGGCCGAAAAGTTGGCCTTTTGTCCAGACCAAAGTGAAGGCGTCTCCACCGATTCCATTTGAGGTCGGCTCCACCACCGTCAGACAAGCCGCTGTGGCAATCGCCGCGTCAATTGCGTTTCCACCTTTTCTTAAGACCGACAATCCTGCTTCAGCAGCAAGAGGCTGAGCCGTCGCCACCATACCATTTTTAGCGTACGCCGTCATTCGACGTGACGCGTACGGATTATGATGGGTATCAAATTTAAGCATCTTAAATCCCCCCTTATAATCCATTTTAGCGAACTTTATATCACATCTAGCTTTGATTAAGGCAATCATAGGATCTTACAAAAGCCTATCATGCAATAAAAATGCCGCAGATTTTAAACTGCGGCTACTAACTTCTATTTATGTCGTTTTCTGAACACTGTTGATACTTTCCACAAGGAATAAATAATCAGGACAGAATAAAGATAAAAGCTGATTTGTATAGAGGCCCATGTAACTTCTCCCAAATACACACTAATAAGTTGGCCCACTAAGCCAGCAAACATTCCAGCAATAATGGAAAGCCACATTTGAATGACGACATTTTTCTTCTTCCGTTGGGAAAAAAAATATAGATAAAGTACGACTGAAATAAGAAACACGCTTCTTGAAATCATTAGAAGTATTGTCATTTCATTTTCTTCCTCATTTACCATAAATTTCAGCTATAACGCTTTATTTATTATAACAAAACATCGAGAGTCTATCAAGGTTGACTACCAACCTCTCGAACTCCCCCCCCCTCCGCCTGATCCGCCGCCTCCACCTGAGCCACCACCGCCGCCTCCGCCTCTTCCTCTGCCCATGAGTAACATGCCCAAAATTAAACCAGAAATAAAACCATTAAAGAAGCGCTGATCAACATAGATCAACAGAATAAACAGGATAACGAAAATAACTTCAACCCAAATAGGTAGTGGATTACCTGCTGGGGCTGACGCTGAATTAGCTAAAGCCTGTGGCGAATTGATCTCCAAGGGTACATTGTATTCCTTAGCCACTACCTGAGCTAAGGCACTGTAGCCATTCAAAATCCCCTTGTTAAAATCATTGTTTTGAAAATATGGAATCATATACTGGTCCTGAATCTGACCCGTCTTGGCATCAGGCAAGGCGCCTTCCAGCCCATAACCGACCTCAATACGGGAGACCTTATCCATTGATGACACAAGAATTAGCAGCCCATTGTTTAACGTCTTATCGCCGATCCCCCATCCCCGTAGAATCGATAGGGCATATTCCTCAGGTGCTGTCCCGTTTAAACTGTTGACGGTAACCACAACTATTTGTGCTTTCGTCTTTTGTTGCAACGAGGCAGACGTTTGAATAATGAGTTGTTCAGTACTTTGATCAAGAATATTAGCCTGATCTAGAACATAGAACTCGCCACTCGGTTGAGGGATGGCAAGGCTTGCTGCCCTTAATGGAGAGGCAATTGCTAATAACATAAATATTAGCACCGCAAAAAGGGGTATCCTCTTCATGGGGCTTCATTCCCTTCGGTTTACTCTTTACTTTGAAAAGTCAACTGCTGGGGCAGTACCTACGTTAGCATCCGGTTTGAAGTAATCCCTTGGCCCATAGCCAAACATTCCTGCATAAAGGGATGTAGGGAAAGTCTTTATTTTGGTATTGAAGGTCTGGACAGAATTGTTATAATCCATTCGAGCTGTCGCGATGCGATTTTCTGTACCGGCTAATTCATCCTGTAAAGCACGAAAGTTCGCATCCGATTTTAACTGTGGATAACTTTCTACAATGGCTAGTAATTTGCCCAAAGAGCCGGTTAATGCTTGATCTGCCTGGCCAGCAGCTGCCACGGTTGCAGCACCCGCTAATTTTGCTCTTGCTTCAGAAACTTCGGTGAAAACAGCCTTTTCCTGTGAGGCATAACCCTTCACGGTGTTTACTAAATTAGGAATCAAATCTGATCTGCGCTGTAACTGGTTTTGCACCTGACTCCAGCTCGAGGTGACGCTTTCAGAAGTTTTTACTAGGTTGTTGTAACCTGAGATCAGCATCACTCCCAAAAGGACAATAATACCAACCGGAATGTACCATTTCTTCATCATTTATTCACTCCTACTTATTCTACGTATTTATAATCATACCCTATCTTATCTTACGTCATGCATAAACCAAATATATTTTCCATATTGTTCCATATCTTTTGAATCCTTCATAATATACGGTATTCACTGGTAAGGGAGGAAACAAAAAAGGCATTTGGTAACGTTAATGAAGCAGCTTGCGGTTGCGGACAAAAAGGCTTTGGTGCAGGCATCGCAGCAGTTGTAGTAATAATTCTTCTGATCGCTATGGGAATCGTATTCTAAATTCGTATCTTAATTAGAAAGGTGGAACCTCTTATGTATGGAATGCACGGAGCTTGTTGCCCTCAGCCTGTTGCCCCAGTTGTTCCTTATGCCGGCTATGGCGTAGGTGCTGGTATCGGTGCTGGTGTTGGCGTAGGAATTATCGCAATCGCTATTTTGATTCTTATCGCCTTAGGCGTTATCTTCTAAAAATAACTTCCTAAAAAAATAATAATCAGAGAGGCTATCACTTCATAAAGTGATAGCCTCTCTGATTGTCACATTCACCACACTAAATATAAGTGGGTTGAGTTCGCAGGAAAGAACTCATGTTAAGTAGAGCTACGCTTGAAAATATTAAAGTATAAATAAACTGAAAATTAGACAATAAATTCGAAGGATATATTGCTTCTTACAAAGAATACCCTATTATAACGGATAATTCCATAAAGTGGAGGCTTTGTAATGAGTGATGAGGATAAAACAAAAGAACAACTAATATTCGAAGTAAGCGAATATCAAAAACATCACGAGCAATTACAAGAACAACTTTCTTTTGCTAGTGCACTGAACCTCATTGCTGAAACAATTATTAGCAATGATGATACGCACAAAATTTTGCAAATGATGGCGGAAATTGTGGGTTCAACCCTGCTTGTTGATCGCGCCTTAATCTATGATATGGATTTTGATAAGCACCAGGTCATTGGTTTATGTGAGTGGCTTAACCCCAATACACCTAATATTACATTTACAAAGGCAACATTTAGTTTAGATGTTTTTATCGATGCTTGCACGTATATGAAAAAAAATCAAACCTGGATGGAAAGCCATTTTGATGATTACAGCCCATATGTCTCGCGGGATGGCTCTGGAGATCTCCTACATAATTATATGCAAATTAAAAGTGGCCTCTGGTATCCCTTTTCCTTTCATGAGCAAAGATTTTACTGTTTAGTCTTCAACCAAGTTGAATACCGTCGTATTTGGCGAAAAGAAGAAATAGAATTTATTGCCGCCATTGCCAACTTAGTAGAGATCGCCATACAAAAGATCGATTTTCTCACTCAACAAAAACGGCAGAAAGAGGCCTTGCGTTTATCTGAGGAACGTTTTTATAAACTTTTTCATCATAGTCCTTATTCTTTGACAATATGTTCTCTTGAGAATGCAACATTTATTGACGCCAATAAATGTTGCTTAGAAATGCATGGCTATAGTAGGGACGAGTTCATCGGTCGTACGTCACTCGATCTTAATTTATGGGTAGATATGGAGGAACGCGCTAAGTTTTACAAAGAACTTGATGAAAAAGGATTTGCTTATAACCATGAAATTAAAAGCTATAAAAAATCCGGTGAGGTATTTGATGCATTATGTTCCGGAGTTGTCATTGACCTCAATGGTGAACAATGTGTTTCAGTGTCAAAAGCTGATATAACTGAGCTTAAGCAGTACCAAAGAGAACTATCCCGTTTAAATAGTTTAAACCTGATTGGCGAAATGGCTGCAGGCATAGCCCATGAAATCAGAAATCCAATGACATCGGTCAAAGGATTTTTACAGTTACTTGGTGTGAAAAAAGAATATAAACAACATGAAGACATTTTCGATCTGATGGTAAGTGAACTTGATAGGGCAAATTTATTAATTACAGAATTCCTTTCCCTAGCCAAAAATAAACCGGTGGATTTAAAGACGCAAAACCTTAATTCTATCATAGAAAATCTGCAACCCTTGATTCAAGCCGATGCCATTGTAGCCGGTAAATATGTTGACCTTCAATTAAATAGGCTTGAAAATTTGTTAGTTGATGGCAAAGAAATTCGTCAACTTATTCTTAACCTTGTTCGTAATGGCTTCGAGGCAATGTCTCCCGGTGGAAGACTGACTATAAAAACCCACATGATCAATCAGACAGTCGTTTTAGTTATACAAGATCAGGGTAAAGGGATAGATGCTAACGTAATTGATAAAATTGGCACCCCTTTCTTCACGACCAAAGATAATGGTACAGGTTTAGGATTAGCAACTTGTTATAGCATTGCTGCCAGGCATAATGCGTCTATAAATTTTAATACTGGTACATCTGGTACCACCTTTTATACAAGTTTCAATGCCTATTAGTCCATCTACGCCAGCCAGACCTGAAAAGGCTATTTAAAGTTAGAAATGCTAGTGGAGACGCTATCTTCCTTGGTATAAAAACAAGCCCTCTCCAGCTCAATTAAAGGCTGGTGAGGGCTTCTACTATGAACAATTAACCAGTTGTTAGGTGCGTACCTTCACCCGCATTACTCCTCTTCTGGCCGAAACGATAATCCCAATTCTTGAAGTTTAAATTCCACCTCTTCTAACGACTTGCTACCTAGATTTCGCATTTTAGACATGTCTTCTTCCGTCTTTTCGGTCAACTCCCCCAATGTGCTGACCCCATTCCTTTTCAGACAGTTATAGGACCTAACTGACAGATTAAGATCCTCAATCGCCATATCAAGTATCCTATCTTTGGGCTGCTCTTCTTCTTTTTCCACCAAGACCTCAGCCGGTTCAATATCACCCGTAAGTCCCACGAAAAGGCGCAATTGATCATTTATGATTTCAGCTGCATCACTCGTAGCTTTCTCAGGTGAGATACTCCCATTAGACCATACTTCAAGAGTTAACTTGTCGTAGTCGGTGATTTGTCCCACTCGCGTTGCCCCTACTTCGTAGTTAACCTTATAAATCGGTGCAAAGATAGCGTCAATGGGAATAGTTCCTTCGGCATTGTCTAGCACCTTATTTTTGTCCGCAGATACATAGCCACGCCCACGTTTTACCGTCATTTCTATCAACAACCGACCCTCATTCTCTACTGTGGCAATCATTAATTCAGGATTTAGAATTTCTATATCTAGTTCAGTCATAATATCTCCTGCTGTAACAATCCCTGCCCCTTGAGACTCCACGCGAATAATCCGAGGTTCGTCCGTATCTCCTTGCAAAACAAGGGACTTCAGATTCAAAATAATATCAGTAACATTTTCCCTAACACCAGGTATCGTTGAACCATCAGGGAGTACCCCATCGATTCTGATTGATGTTACCGCAGAGCCTGGAATAGAAGCTAACAAGATACGCCTAAGCGAATTCCCTAAAGTAATACCATAACCCCTTTCAAGAGGCTCAACGACGAATTTTGCATAAGAGTCGTCCTCTGAACGTTCAATGCACTCGATTCTAGGCTTTTCAATTTCTAACATTGGCATACACCTTCTTTTTCTTTTTTGAGCAACTGCGCATTAACTTGCACTATCGGAAATTTCATTCCATTAGGCCCCCACCATTTTGATGAGAGCCTATATGGATAGAAAGGAGAGTTTCACCGAAGGGATATGATGCTACGGATTAAAGTTATCCTGCGCTATCATCTATGTATAACAATAAAACTCATTTTAGCTTACCATACCCATCACTCTAAATTTATCAGCAAGAAGTGCTATGAATTCAGAGTTTGTGGGTTTTTGGCGGTCAATATTCAAAGAATATCCAAAGATTTGTTTTAGCGTATCTGTATGCCCACGCTCCCACGCTAGCTCTATAGCATGACGGATACCACGTTCCACCCTTGGAGATGCAGTATCATACTTTTTCGCAATGCCAGGATAAAGTTCCTTAGTGACCGCGCCTAGCAAGGAGACATCCTCCACCACCATTATGATTGCTTCTCGAATATATTGGTACCCTTTAACATGGGCAGGAATTCCAATTTGGTGCATCACCTTGGTCACTTCGGCAAATAAATTATGTTCGCTTGCTACAGCTGATGTCACGCTTTGTGCCGCTGAAGAAGAAAACTGAGGTTGAGTAGCCACCGTATCCTGTGTTAAAGAGTGAATACGTTTGCTGAGGATATCCAGGTCAAAGGGTTTTAGAATAAAATAGTCAACACCGAGCGTCATTGCTTGATGTGTAAGAGATTCCTGACCAAAAGCCGTTAGTATGATAATTTTAGGTCGCTTCATCGTGGTTCGAGCATTAATACGTTCTAATACGCCTAATCCATCTAAATTCGGCATCACTAAATCAAGGATAACTAAATCTGGCTCCTGAGTTTGAATAAGCTCCAAGGCTTCTAAACCGTTATACCCAACGCCAACTATACTTAGACCTTCTTGACCTTGAAGATGACTCTGTAGCATTTGACAAATATTACGGTTATCATCCGCGATAATTATTTTAATTTCCTTACCCATTCGCTAACATTCCTCCTTAACAGTGTATCACAAACCGCTTGCCTCTCCATGTCTTAATTATACGATATGTACACTGTCGAAATCGTAATAAATATGGTTTCTTGGAAAATATTGTATAATTACTCCAGAAGGCCTATCCCTAAAGGATTCATGCCTATTATTTGGGATAATTTACATCACTAATCCCACACCTGTTTTTATTATTAAGTAGAAAAGCTAAGAATTTAAGTGAGAGTAGAAGATTATTGTCCAGTATTATAACAAAGCACCCGTCATTATCACTAAGCTGGTGCTATTATTTTTTTACTCAAACCATCAGCCGGTGATTCAGTGAAGCGAATTACCCCAGCTTGGATATTATGTTCACCATTTTGGTGAAACCTGCAGGAATGGGAAATAATATATAAAACGTTGTCCCTCCAGAACTGGAATCGACATTAATTTTAGCGTTATGAGATTCTGCTATCTTGTAGCATGTTGCAAGGCCCAACCCTGTCCCGCTATCTTTCGTCGTAAAGAAAGGCGTTCCTAGCTTACGAAGATTTTCTGGAGGAATGCCCCCCCCCTCATCTTCAATCGCAAGTACTACTTTATTATCATCCACATAAGTTCTAACATTTAGACAACCTCTTTCCCGCATAGCCTCAAGTCCATTGCGGGTTAAATTAAGAACAAGTTGGGTAATTTCACTTCCATTGAGTTCTAGGTTGGGAATCTCCCCCGGAATAAAACAAATTTGTTTATTTTGGGTAAAAGTGTCTGCTTCTAATAGCGGATATAAATTCTTGATAATATTGTTAAGGTCTTGGAATTTCAACTCAGTTGGTCTTGTTTGAGCCAGTGAGAGGAATTCTGTAATAATAGCATTCGCCCGATCGAGTTCCGAAATCATCAAGTCGAAGGTAGGCTTGAGATGTGCATTACCAGCTCTCGCCCCCAACAGTTGGAGATAACCACGCACTGTAGTCATGGGGTTCCTTATCTCATGACCGATCCCCGCTGCCATTTGTCCCAAAAGGTTCAATCGGTCTAGGCGAGCCATTTTCTTTTCGAACAGCCTATGTTGGCGCTCAGTAATAAACTCGGCTGCTCTTTTTTCTTTCTCTTCGCCTTGAAAAACAAGCTCTTTATCCGCAATAATTAGCTCTGCTGCCCGGTCCGCTTTCTCTTCGCCTTGAAAAGCAAGCTCTTTATTCGCAATAACTAACTCGGCTGCACGTTTACCTTTCTCTTCGTTTTGAAAGACAAGCTCTTTATTCGCGATAATTAACTCGGCTGCACGGTCTGCTTTCTCTTCATTTTGAAAAACAAGCTCTTTATTCGCAATAATTAGCTCTGCTGCTCTTTTACCTTTCTCTTCGTTTTGAAAGACAAGCTCTTTATTCGCAACAATTAGCTCTGCTGCTCTTTTACCTTTCTCTTCGTTTTGAAAGGCAAGCTCTTTATTCGCAACAATTAGCTCTGCTGCTCTTTTACCTTTCTCTTCGTTTTGAAAGGCAAGCTCTTTATTCGCAATGATTAACTCGGCTGCACGTTTACCTTTCTCTTTACCTTGAAAGGCAAGTTCCTTATTCGCAATGATTAACTCGGCTGCACGCTCTGCTTTCTCTTCACCTTGAAAAGCAAGCTCTTTATTCGCAATAACTAGCTCTGCTGCCCGTTTGCCCTTCTCTTCGCCTTGAAAGACAAGCTCTTTATTCGCGATGATTAACTCGGCTGCACGCTCATTTTTCTCTTTACCTTGAAATACAAGCTCTTTATTCGCAGTAATTAGCTCTGCTAATAGTTTTTCCTTTTCGTCGCTTTGAAAGGCGAGCTCTTTATTGGCAGTCATTAACTCTGCTGCCCAATGCCCTCCCTCGATACGCTCTATACCCATTTCGAACCCCCATCCCATACAATAAGAAGGTATTCTATATAAAATTTAGCTTTACTGTTTAATGTAGAAATTTGGAGATTGCGTTTCAGCTGAAGGTTCTATATATGTACATTTTACTATGGCACTTTATGGTTTGTCTACTTCATGGCACAAGTTATCCTTTCTTCTCTTCTGCAATAAAGAAAAAACCTTCCCAAGCCGCTAAGCCCGAGAAGGTTTCTACGATAAACGATTTACCAGTTGTTACGTGTAGGGGGTACAAAGCACTCGCGGCAATATACAGGTTTGTCACCAGACGGTTGGAAAGGAACAGTTGTGTCTTTTCCGCAAGTAGCGCAAACAGCTGGGAACATTTCGCGTTCTTGACGGCCATAGCCACCGCCGCCTTGGCCTCTGGTTTGTGCTTTTTTAGCTGCACGGCACTCAGGGCAACGTCCAGGTTCGTTAGTGAACCCTTTTTCAGCATAAAACTCTTGTTCAGATGCTGAAAATTCGAAATCTCGTCCACAGTCTCTGCAATTCAAAACTTTGTCATTAAACATTATAAAAAAACCTCCACTAAATATATTACCCGTGCTACATGGCAAGTTCACAACTTCCTGAAGCCTTAGGCATTTGGAAGGTTTGCTTAAATCCACTAGTTTAAACGAGCTTACATGAGTATAACTGGAAAATTGAAACATGTCAACTCTACTTGAACAACAGTTTAAAAATATCCTCGATTCCTCGATTGAAAAACTTATTTCCACCCCTCTATCCTCGATATTTTAGAGTTGTATCTATCGTTTTATTTCATGAATCGTTACTTTATTGACCTTTGGTGGGATCGAAAGAAGGCCTGTAAGTAACTTACTTGCGGCCTTCTTACCGGTCGACTATTTAACGTACGTCATGCACTTCTTTCACAGGAGACTTTTTCATGACCTTAACCTTGGTAATTCTATACCCCAGAACCTCCATTACTTCAAAGTTAAACCCATCGGAATATACTAGATCGCCCTTATCCGGTTTTCGACCGATCCGAGAAAAAATATATCCACCTATCGTAGAAACAGTATCTTCCTCTAGTTGAATATTTAACATTTCTGAGACCTCTTCCAGTAAAACTCGCCCGTTAAGTATATATTCATTTTCAGCTAGTTTCTGAATTTCCGGCTGTTCTGACTCAAATTCATCAAAAATTTCTCCAACCAATTCTTCAAGCATATCCTCAAGCGTGACAAGTCCAGCTGAACCGCCAAATTCGTCCACTATAACCGCCATATGGGTACGTTGGCTCCGCATTCTCTGAACAAGATGAGAAATCGGCATTCCCTCAGGGACTGCCAAGATATCTCGCTTAATTTGAATAATGTTTTTCTCTCCTGGCTGTTCCTGTAACCGAATAATGTCCCGCATATGGACTAAGCCCATAACCTGGTCTTTATCATCATCACAGAGTAAATAACGTGTATGTCCATATTTCTTTAGGACCTCAAGAATTTCTTCAAACGTATCCTGTATGAAAATACACACCATATCTTGGCGCGGGATCATCACTTCACTGGCGATACGATCCGAGAATTCGAACACATTATCCAAGAGTTTACCTTCCATGCTATCTAAATAGCCATGCTTTTGACTAGCATCGACCAACATTCGCAGTTCTTCTTCACTATGTGATAAATCGGCCTCATTGGCTGGTTCAATTCCCCAAATACGCAATACAAGGTTAGCTAAGCTATTAAGCGATCGAATGATTGGATAACAAATCCAGTAAAAGCCCTTTAATAAACCGGCTGTAGCAAGGGCAGTACTCTCCGCCTTTTGAATTGCGATTGATTTAGGGACAAGCTCACCCAAAACAATGTGTAAAAAAGAGATGATTAAAAAGGCTATTGCTATCGCTATAGTATGAGTGTAGAGGGCGCTCCAACGTGTTATCCCATTAAACAAAGGTTCTATTAGGGTAGCAATGGCTGGTTCACCAATCCAACCTAAGCCCAAGGAAGATAGCGTAATCCCGAGCTGACAGGCCGAAAGGTAAGCATCAAGTTGGGATGTGACATCTAGGGCGCTTTGAGCGCTACGTGACCCATTCTCCGCGAGTTCTGCCAACCTCGTCTTGCGTACTTTAACCATTGCAAATTCAGCGGCTACAAAAATTCCGTTTATTCCAACCAATAATAATGCAATTAAAACCAATATGACACTCCAGAGTAGACCTTCGATATATTTATCCTCCTTTAGTACCACAAGCTTTATCTAGTTGTCTTTCCCTATTATTTGTAGTTTATTCAGAAAATAATTATACCTCTTTCTGTGAAGAAGCATTAGGTGTCTAGAATTTAAAATGCCCTTTTTCCACCCTCTCATCCTGATCGAGATAGTAGCGTTCGTAGTCCTCATAATCTGTCATCAGAGAGGGTTCGTTCGCATTCTGATAGTGATCAATGCTAAAGGCTACAAAGCCTTGTACATAGGGAGCCACTTTTGTCATTTGCTGTTTAATTCTATTGGAAGATGCCGGCGCATTATCGTTAAGTGTGACCTCAAAAGTCTCTGTAATAGCATACAAAGTAATGCCCAAAGCGTCGGTGGCCTTTTTGGTATTACGATAGATTTTATCTATTTGATCTATTGTATTAAAACCCGCTCCGATACTATCTTGCAAGGCGACAATATCTATCCCCGTGTTGTTTAAAATGTGGTAAACAATCTTTGACCAGGAGGAGAAAGGAATATACCAAGAAAGGCGCGCGTTATAAAATGGGGCAATCATGATATTCTTGTCGCAGTTCAACTTGATGGCACCGGCGATTTCTTTCAAGAACCTATTTAAACCGGCTTGTTGCTTGTGACCTAAAGCCGTGAACTTGTGGAACTCATAGGGAATATACCAACCCGTAAGCGATTCATAGCTTCCGTACATTGACACGATCTCTGAAACAATGTCTTGGTTGACCCTCGCCTCCTGAAGAAGCCATCGCGGGACGTAAGCGTTATTTATCCACCAATCACTATTAAATCCCAATCCCATGCGGACCTTCATGCCAACTCTATCCGCTGCTTCAAGGGCAGTCCCCACCATGTCAATGCTATTGCTTATATAACCTTCCATTCTTGTCGGATACACCGCACTCTTTGCTTTTGTGTCTGCGATGGTCTGAAGGATGATTTCATCAATCCCAATTTTCTGCAGCATCCGATATTCTTGGAGCCAGCGATTTAAGTCCCAGTTCTGGCAATACCAAGATTGAATGAAGGAGCTACTGAATGTCATCCGAATGGCTGGCTGTGGTTTGGCAGAGTGCTTCCAAAAACGTTGTATGAACCTGTACCAACAGTTAAATGCCCTCGCTATTTCCATACCAAGTGCAACTCCTTTAAAACATACAATGACAAATAAATTTAAACTAGTTTTTCACAACAAAAGAAGGCTCCTTTTCTAAAGGAAACTTCACCTGTTACTTCATATCCGAGTTTTTTATAAAAACTTACCGCTCTCGGATTGTTAACAAAAACATCTAATCTAATCGCCCCATATTGCTTTTCTTTGGCTAATTCTTCAATACATTTTACCATATGTTGTGCAATCCCTTTCCCTTCATGCATTGGATGCACCATTAATCTATGTATTACCGCAATCTTTCCTCTGACATATTTCCATTTGATCTCTTGGTATTCTGGATCTTCAAATTCATTTAAGACAATGCAGGCTATTATATCCTCTGAGTTATTAGCGACGGCAATATATAAAGAACGGTTTTTTATATCATTTAGAAAAACTTCTTTGTTGGGATAAACCTCATCCCATTGTTCAATCAAGTTATTCGCCATGTTTTGAGAACAATCTTTACATAAACTAAGAATTTTTTCTATGTGTTGTTGAGAAGCTTTAATAATCTTCATACTACATACTCCTCCAATGTATCGTGATGATCCAAATACTATTCATAGTCATAAAAATTTATCTATTTCATCCCTGTAATCTGAAGAAATATAATAAAGATGGCTGGAAGGTCTTAATATGCAGTATAGAAGATCTAACGTTTCCCCGCAGATTAGAAAGAGGAATTAGACAGATCCAGCGTTATAATAAATGACAGTGTGAATTTTTAAGGGAGTCTATATTGTTGATTTTACATTACATTTATTAGGAATACTTCCTTCACAAGGCACCCTATCTGACATTTTCCACAGCCATAACGTGGTTTGTATTTTTCAGCGGTTCTATCTAAAAGGCAGAACAAACTGCGTGGTTTTTCCCCTTATCCAGGGAGATCGCATTGACTGGACATTTTTTACACATGCCCCGCACATAGAACAGTGTTCATAAATGCAATTATACTCCCTTACATCATGAGACAACTTTAGCTCTGTTATGATGATACCAAATCTACCAGCGATACCCTTTTTTGTTATAAGGCCTTTAGAAAGCCCAAATGTTCCAAGACCACATACAAAGGCGACATGCCTTTCTGACCAATTACTTGTAAACGATGGGGTAATCTCATTATTTTCACAAGACTGTGAAGAATTATTAGAATTTGTTCTAGCCCAGAATCATTTATCTAAAGAGGGAACAATGCTTTTATATCCAGCACTGTTCAACTCTGAGTTCAAATATTGACATAGTTAATTTATAAACCCCTGACCTTCGATACGAGCAGTAACCATTCTTCAGAGGGCCATGACATATCCCTTTTGTTTCCCTTTTTCACTGCTTCAGTAAACGGTAAAAAGAAGGAGATAACAGTTTTTGACTCTGGTAACCATTGTTGGGGAAGTAAGAAGTGTTCACCTATTGCAGAAGGTTGTTATAACATTATCTTCGCAGTTTTCCACAAAGTGTGATGCCATTATTACTAAGTTCTGCTTATCCATATCAAACCTCCATCTGATGGCCTATTGCGCAATAGGATAAATGACATTATTATGGCTTTTTGTTCATACTTCTCCATCATATTAGATATATTTCTGAACACTTAGATCAGGGACACCTTGGAACAATTCCATGGAATCAGCTCCTGAATTCTATATAATTGTATCATCATATAGATGTCAAATAAACAAGAATCAAGTCATTATTATCCAACGTGGTTATTTCACTAATATCACTTGACCCAGCCATGGATGGTCAAAAAGCCGTAGCACTAACGAAGTACTACGGCTCTGATTTATACAAACCAAGAAACAATATATAAGAGAACGTAATGGTCTGCCTTACACCAATATAGATTACAGATTACCTAACAATGATCTTTCGGCCATAATCAAGCAGGTTACCATCTATATCCATGAGCTGTTCCACCTTACAAGATATCTATTCAGTTATAGACAACCTTTCGACTATCTATAACCGACTTTCTTACACATGCATACATCTACCGACATATGGTTGAGTAAGACAAACTCAACATCCTGCAAAATCTTAACTCGACCCATATACACCCCATGAGCGTATATATAAATCTTGGCTCGACCATCACGTACCCTTATGAACTCATTATTGACTTCGTCACTTTATAATATACTGGTAAAGTCTTCTATGAAAATATGAGATTATGCGTACAGAAGGATTGCCATTAATGCCAGACATTACCTGAGTAAAAGCTTGTATAATCGGTTAAATTGAAATCAGGATCAAATAAATATTCAAGGAGGTTATTTAAATGACAAAGTATAACTTACCTGTAACTAAAGAGGAAATTGCAACTGAACTCGGTGTTAAACTTGGTGCAGATCGCACAAGCCGTGAAAATGGTACTGTTGGTGGTCAAATGGTTAAGAGAATCTTTGAACAGTTTGGTTCTAAACGTTAATTAGCCGTCTTGTTATGCCTTCTATAATAAGCTCATTAGTAGGGACTGGAAGCCCTACTAATGAGCTTTCATTTATTTATAATCTAAGTGATGAATTATTTAGTTCACTAATTCGAATGCCTTTTTATTGGCGTTATAAATAAGAACTTCTCCGGTTTCAATTGTGTAATACATTCCCATAATGTCGAGCTCTTTATTGCTGTGCTTTTCTTTAATAAAAGGGTATGTCAATAGATGATTTAGCTGTTCGACTATGTTCATATGCTCTGTTAGCCATTCCCTCATTTCCAAGTCGTTGACTTTATTGTTTTCCTCCAGCCCTTCCATTACTCTTGCCTTAACATTCTCTGCTAGCTCTAACCATTTCTTTGTAGCGGGTATTTCGTCTAGAACTGCATCCGGTAAGTAAATCGATGAACAGCCCCCGCAGTTAGAATGACCACACACGATTATATTTTTTACTTTTAGGATCTTTACTGCGTATTCAATTGCTGCAGTTGTCGCTGATGTTGTAGCATACTCGTATGTCTCCTTAAAAGTCGGAACGATGTTAGCAATATTTCTAACAACGAATAATTCTCCTGGTAAAGATGTTGTTATCAATTCTGGCACAACACGTGAATCTGAACATCCAATGAATAAAGTATGAGGTTCTTGACGTCTTTTTAAGTCAGAAAATAGATTTTTATGTTCTTGAAAGTCTTGTGTTCTAAATTGAATCAATCCTGCCACTAAATCGTGCATAAGGAACCCCCCTCAAACTTGCTTTAATTAATTATAGTACATAAAATGGTAAACTATTTCAAATGTTATAGATAGACTAAGCTCCTCATCTAAGTGATGAGGAGCTTAGTCTATCTATAAGCTACCACTGTCGATATACTTTAAAGTGACAATACCATTAACTCAAATTATTAATATTTTGAGCTTTTTGTGCGCCCGCTTTAGCTTGTTGAGCAAGTTGTTCAAATAGTTGAGCTCTTTGCACCTGAGCTAGTTGTGCCGCTTGTTGTTGGGATTGATTTTGGAGAGATTGTTGGCTTTGATTCATTAAACTTGGAACAGCTTGCTCCACCTTAGAAGCTTTATCTTTAAACTGCCCTAACTCACTAGCTATCTCCATTTTGGCCATTGCTGCACCGATTAATTTTAATTCTTTAATTCCCTCTTTTCGTTTGCTCATTCAAAAAACCTCCTCGTATTTTAATTAGCTTAAATAGTATTTCCTGAATCTTAGAAAGAATGCCTTTGATTTTTTCATAAGAAAATGCCCCTCGCCAGGAGGGGCATTTAGAAAAAGAAAGTACCCCGCATCACTTCTACTTAAGTAATACGGGGTACTATTTTGCCTATAAGTGTTCTTTAAATCGTCATTTCCTGTGCCCGCTTTTTCAGCTATTATGATCTCACTTTGAACGACTTCTTGAGCCTGGTTAGTGTACCGGGTTTGCTGGAATGGAGAAAAGTTTCAAATTCGCTCTTGTCTGCTCTGCCTGCTTTCTTAGCTGTTTTAATCACAGCGAAAGCAGCCGTTGCCGATAAAAGTGAGTTGTAATAGCAGTTATCGCGGTTATTTTTTTCTTTGATACTGTCACCTTTTTCTTGGGTAGACTTATTCTCATTCGTTTCATCATTTTTAAGAACCTCTTTTATATCAATAACGTTGAACTTATATAAACTGCAGTAGCAAACTAGCGAGTATGCACCATCTATAGTTATCATAATAATACAAAATTGTTACCATACCGTGACCCTTATAAGAAAATTGTGTGAAACATTGAAGATCAATTTGCAGCAATTTCTATCTATATAATTGCAACCTTAATTCCCTATGTGATTTGTGTCATAGCGAGTGTGATATGGCTTTGTTATAATCAGTAATGGGAATACAGACTATCCTTACATAAAAATAAAGGAGGTCACGATCATGTTACCAGGAAAAGCTTTAACCACCGCCATGGGTATTTTACCGCACAAGGGTTAAAACGTACACACTCTGGTATTCAAGAAGTGTGATTCAAGCCACACCAAGGACTATGATTTTTGTTATAATAGCTCAAGTAGGTGAAAGTAGCCAATAAAAATCCGGGGGGAATATTTGTGATACACACAGGATTTAAGATTGAACATTGCCGCTCAAATTGTCCGAAATCGGCACGAAATTGGGACAATCTTGATAACGCACTATACCGCACCCCGTTGTCAAGACACGATTTGAGAAATGTAAGTTATTCCTTTCTTAATTTCTATTTTCTCCATTC
>Ga0209125_1001928_pt1 | contig 17535 bp, 12 predicted proteins | sample BarGraIncub1131A_FD_184503 | JGI IMG/M metagenome (GOLD analysis project Ga0209125, IMG submission 184503) | Arctic peat soil microbial communities from Barrow, Alaska - Barrow Graham LP Incubations 11-31A (SPAdes) (version 2) | ecosystem: Environmental > Terrestrial > Soil > Wetlands > Peat...
CGGCACCGACAACACCGCCAGGAAGGAGATCGAGGCGGAGCAGAAGCAGTTGAGCCAGCGGCTGCGCGACCATCAGTTCTACACCCGCTCCCTGTTCGAATCCAACATCGACGCGATCATGACCACCGACCCCTCCGGCATCATCACCGACGTCAACAAGCAGATGGAGTCGCTCTCCGGTTGCACCCGCGATGAACTGATCGGCGCGCCGTTCAAGAACTACTTCACCGATCAGAACCGGGCCGAGCTGAGCATCAAGCAGGTGCTGAGGGAAAAGAAGGTCACCAACTACGAACTGACCGCGCGCGCCCGGGACGGCAAGGAAACGGTGGTCTCCTTCAACGCGACCACCTTCTACGACCGGGACAGGAAACTTCAGGGGGTGATGGCCGCCGCGCGCGACGTTACCGAGCGCAAACGCCTGGATGAGGCGTTGCAGGAAAAGAACCTCGAGCTGGAGAGCGCCAGGGCCGTGGCGGAAAAAACCAACCTCGCCAAATCCGACTTCCTGGCCAACATGAGCCACGAGCTGCGCACCCCGCTCAACTCGGTAATCGGTTTTTCCGAGGTGCTGCAGGACCAGATGTTCGGCCCGATCAACGATAAGCAGCAGGAATACGTCAACAACATCCTTACCAGCGGCAGGCACCTGCTCTCCCTGATCAACGACATCCTCGACCTCTCCAAGGTGGAGTCGGGGAAGATGGAGCTGGAGCTGAGCGTTTTCATGCTGCGGGAATCACTGGATTCTTCCATGATGATGCTCAAGGAAAAAGCCCTCAAGGGTGGCCTGACGCTCAACATGGATCTCGCCGCGGATGCCGACGTTCGCCTGGTGGCGGACCAGAGGAAGCTGAAACAGATCCTGTTCAACCTGCTCTCCAACGCGGTCAAGTTCACCCCGGCGGCTGGCACCGTGGACGTGAGCGCGGTTAGGGACGGAGATTCCATCGAAATCACCGTTGCGGACACCGGCATAGGGATCAGGGAAGAAGACATCCCGAGGTTGTTCCAGGCGTTCACCCAGCTGGAATCGGTCTATACCAAGGGCTTCGAGGGGACCGGCCTCGGCCTGGCGTTGACCAGGCAGCTGGTGGAAATGCACGGCGGCAGGATCTGGGTGAAAAGTGAATTCGGCAAGGGGAGCAGGTTCTGCTTCACCATTCCGCTCACCCAGGCGACCAAGGTAACCCCTGCTCTCCTGCCGGACGGCGTTCCCAGCAGCGGCAACACCGTCCTCGTGATCGAGGACGACCCGCTGACCCTGGCCGCCATGGGGAAAGCCCTGCAGAGCAAGGGATACCAGGTGCTCCGGGCGAGAACCGGGGAGGAGGGGGTCGAGATAGCGCAGCGTGACGCCCCCGACCTGATTGTTCTTGACCTGGTCATGTCCGGCATGAACGGCTTCGATGTGGCCGATCAGCTGCGGGATCAGAATGACGCCGCGAATCTCCCTATCCTGGTATTGACCTCGATGGACCTCTCGGTCTCCGATCGGGCGCGACTGTCGGGAAAGGTCTGGCGCATCGAGGAAAAGGGGAGCTTGTCGACCCATGAGTTTATAAGTTTGGTGGAACGCGCCATCGGCCCAAAGCAGGACTGATACGCGTTCAAGTCGACGGCTTGCACTACGGCCGTCGATCAGGGGGATAAGCAAAATGCCACACAGGATTCTGATAGTTGAAGACAACGAGAACAACCGCTGCCTTTTTCGGGATATTTTGACCTTTCACGGCTTCCAGGTGTCGGTAGCCGCCGACGGACAGGAAGGGGTGACCATGGCCCGGGAACTGATGCCGGATCTGATCCTCATGGACATCCAGATGCCGGGCATGGACGGCATGACCGCCGGAGCCCTCCTGAAGGGTGACCCGGCGACCAGCGGCCTGAAGATCATCGCCCTCACCTCCTTTGCCATGCTGGGGGACCAGGATAAATTCTGCCGGGCCGGATTCGACGGTTACCTTTCCAAGCCGATCAGCACGCGTGAACTGCCGGCCCTGGTGCAACAATGGCTGGAGGAGGAAAAAATATGAAGCAACGAATGGCGCGCATCCTTTGCGTGGATGACGAGCCTCTCAATCTCAGCCTGCTGGAGGCCATGCTCTCCCCCCGGGGATATGAGGTGGTAACGGTGCTGAATGGTCCGGAGGCGCTGGAAAAGATCAAGACGGAAAGGATCGACATCTGCCTCCTGGATGTGATGATGCCCGGCATGGACGGTTTCGAGGTCTGCCGGCGCATCAAGTCCGATGACCATCATCGGAACGTTCCGGTGGTGATGATCACCTCCCACTCAGACATGGAAAACCGCATCCGGGGGATCGAGGCCGGAGCCGAGGATTTCATCTCCAAGCCGTTCGACTCCGCCGAGGTGCTGGCCAGGATAAAGATGCTCCTGCGGGTCAAGTCTCTCAACGACCGGCTGCAATCGGCCTACCATAACATCTCCAAGCTGAGCTCTTTCGGCGAGCAGATCATCATCAATTTCGATCCGGTCACTTTTGATTTCATGCGCAATGTCGACAGCATCGTGCATCAGATCATCAGGAACAGATCCGATCTGATAGACAGCCCGGAGATCGTCGTCATCGGCATGGTCGATAAGGGAGGCGTCTGGAGCTGGTTGCGCTACGACTGCGTGGGCGAGGACGTCACGAGAAGCGGCGCCGAACTGAGTCTGGACTATAAGGAAGTCTTCCCCGCCAGCGGTAAGCCGGCGGTGGCTTTTTACAATGAATCCGATCCGGGGCTGGCCGCGTCCACCCTTGTCAAGGAGCTGGGAAAGCACCGGATCCCGATTTCCAACATGGTCAGTTACTCCAACGAAAGCTTCTGCCTGATCGCCCTCAACTACGGACGCGAGGTCACCACCCACGACGCCACGGTGGTAAACAGCGTGGTCATGCAGAGCCTTTTCCTGAGATCCCTCGCGTCGCAGATCAAGGACACCGAATACGCCGAGAATATCGTGGAAACCGTGCGCGAGCCGCTCGTGGTGCTGAATTCGGACCTGAAGATCCTCACCGCCAACCACAGCTTCTACGATACCTTCAAGGTGACCCCCGAGGAAACCATCGGGAATTTCATCTACGACCTCGGTAACCGGCAGTGGGACATCCCCAAGCTTAGGGTACTCTTCGAGGAAATCCTCCCCCATGACACCGTGTTCAACGGCTACGAGGTCGAGCATGACTTTCTCGGGATCGGCCGCAAGAACATCCTGCTCAACGCCCGGCAGATTTTCCGGGAAAAGATCGGCTCGCACATCATCCTGCTCGCCATGGAAGACATCACCGAAAGCAAGCAGCTGGGCGAGGATCTGCAAAAAGCCCACGACAACCTGGAGCTGATAGTCACCGAGCGGACCGGAGAGCTGACCCGGGCCAACATGGCCCTCACCCAGGAAATAGACGAGCGCAGGAAGGCGGAAACCTCGCTCCAGGGCGCCTATGCGGAAATAAAGGGGCTGAAGGACCGGCTCCAGGCTGAAAACACCTACCTGCAGCAGGAGGTCGCCCGGCAGTACAACTTCGGCGAAATCATCGGCCAGAGCGAGGTCCTCTCCCAGGTATTCCTGCGGGTGGAACAGGTGGCGCCCATGAACGCTACGGTGCTGCTCCTGGGCGAGACCGGCACCGGCAAGGGGGTGGTGGCGCGAGCCCTCCACTCCAGCAGTTCCCGCAAGGACCGACCCCTGATTACGGTCAACTGCACGACGCTGCCGGCGAACCTGGTGGAAAGCGAGCTCTTCGGCCGGGAAAAGGGCGCCTTCACCGGGGCCGACTCCCGGCAGATCGGCCGCTTCGAGCTGGGCAACGGCGGCACCATATTCCTCGACGAAGTGGGCGAACTGCCGCTGGAATTGCAATGCAAGCTGCTCCGGGTCCTTCAGGACGGCGAGTTCGAGCGGTTGGGAAGCTCCCGCACCATCAAGACCGACGTGCGGGTCATCGCGGCCACCAACCGAAATCTGCTGGAGGAGATCCGCAACGGCCGGTTCCGGGAAGACCTCTACTACCGGCTCAATGTATTCCCCATTACGCTGCCGCCGCTTCGCGAGCGCAAGGATGATATCCCGCTGCTGGTCAATCATTTCATCGCCAAATTCAACAACAAGATCGGCAAGAAGATAGAGTCCGTATCCAAGGACACCCTGAACGCCCTCCAGGAATACCACTGGCCCGGCAACGTGCGGGAGCTGGAAAGCGTCATCGAGCGCGCGGTAATCACCAGCCAGGGGTCGGTGCTGCAGGTGCTGGACCGCTTCGACACCTTCAAGAAGAAAGAGGAGCCGGCAGGCCAGGAGGTCAAGGCCCTCGTCGAACTGGAACACGACCACATCCTCTCGGTGCTCCAGAAAACCAGCTGGCGCATCGAGGGAAAAAACGGGGCGGCGGGGATCCTAGGTCTCAACGCCAGCACCCTGCGCGCCCGGATGCGTAAATACGGCATCGTCCGTCAATAAATTAACGAGAATAACTCCGATTTCAAACCATGGCGACCCGGCCCGCGGTCCGCGCGGCTCGCGCCATGGTTTGAAACCGGAAGCTGCAAACTGGCAACTTTCCGCAGCCAGGTCCGTCACATTTGGCAGTAACGTCAAACGTGACGGATTCCACCCGCGACCCTATCCCTACTCATCACTCTCTCCTCCAGCTTTTCCCTGTATAATCAGACCATTATGCTCTCGATGCCCGCCAGTTCCATCTGGCACGTTAGTTGCGAATACCATTCCAGCAGAACATCCCCTCAAGGTTGCTGTTAGCCATCCTGGCCGCTTGCTGTTTCGAGATTTGGAACCAAAAGGCAAGAGCGCCTAGACTTAGTCCACAGGCCATCAGCCTACCGTCAACGCATCAATGAGGTCGTGATCTCATCAACCGCGACCACGACGCAGCCGGCGGAACTGGGCAAGGAGAGCGCATGACTGTAGGGCCTGCCCGAGGCTCAACATTGGTAGGGCGGGCGCCGATTGAGTTTTTTTAACCAGTTTCTGGATAAGAGAGAATCAATGATGATACACGATAAAGACAAGGGCCCTCTGATAGCGGCAATTGAACTGCGCCGCCACGCGGAAGTGCGGATAGGTTCGAAAACGGCCGAATCTCCGCCACTTCGATCCGAGGTTGCGAAACAAAAACTCGTCCAGGAACTTGAGGTGCACCAGATCGAGTTGGAGATGCAAAACGAGGAGTTGCTCCGCTCCCAGGAGGAACTTGAGCTGTCGAGAAGCAACTACAACGAACTCTATGATTTCGCGCCGGTGAGCTATTTCACCTTTGACGCGGCCGGGGTGATCCGGGAGGTGAATCTTACCGGCACCCAGCTGCTGGGAATGGAGAGGGTGCTGCTGGTTGAAAAGCCCTTTATCGGTTTTATCGCGGATGCCGCCGGGAGGGATGTCTTTTTACGACATCTCGAAAGTGTGCGGCTGCGGCAGGGGTTGCAGGGATGCGACCTCAAGCTCACCGGAAAGGACGGCGCGCTGATCCATGCTCAGCTTAAGAGCGTCATGGTCGATAGTGTCGAGAACAGGGACGGTTTCATCCTTTCCTCCATAGTCGACGCCACGCTTGGCATGAAGTTGGGGGAGGATCTGCAAAAAGCGCACGGCAAACTGGAGCAGATAAAGAATGATCAGGCCCGTGAACTGAGCAGGTCGAGCATGCCGCTCACGCTGGAGATAACCGAACGCAAGAGGGCGGAAGAGTCGCTGCAGAGCGCGTACGCGGGGATGAAACTGTTGAAGGACCAGCTGCAGGCCGAGAATATCTATCTGCAGCAGGAGATTGCCAAGGAGTACAACTTCGGGGAGATCATCGGAAAAAGCAAGGAACTCTCCTACCTGTTCCTGCGCATGGAGCAGCTGGCTCCCATGAACGCGACCGTTCTTCTCCTGGGAGAGACTGGCACCGGCAAGGGGGTGGTGGCTCGCGCCATTCACAGCGGCAGTGCGCGCAAGGACCGGCCCATGATCACCGTTGACTGCACGGCGCTGCCGGCGAACCTCATCGAAAGCGAACTTTTCGGGTGGGAAAGGGGGGCACTCACCGGGGCCGCATCACGGCAGATCGGGCGCCTGGAACTGGCCAACGGCGGCACCATATTCCTCGACGAAATCGGCGAGTTGCCGATGGAGTTGCAATGCAAGCTGCTCCGGGTCATCCAGGACGGCGAGTTCGAGCGGCTGGGCAGTCCCCGCACCATCAAGATCGACGTGCGGGTCATCGCGGCCAGCAACCGGAATCTGGAGGACATGTTCCGCCACGGTAGGTTCCGTGAAGACCTGTTCTACCGGCTCAATGTTTTCCCCATCACCATCCCGCCGCTTAGGCAGCGCAAGGAAGACATCCCGCTGCTGGTCAGTCATTTCATAGCCAAGTTCAACAAGAAGGTCGGCAAAAACGTGGAGACCGTTTCCTCGGAGTCCCTGAACGCCCTGCAGCAATACCACTGGCCCGGCAACGTGCGGGAGTTGGAAACCGTCATCGAGCGGGCGGTCATCACCAGCCCGGGGGCCGAACTGCAGATACTGGACCGGTTCGATACCTTTCGCCGGAAAGGGGAGTTGGTGGGGCAGGAGGTCAAGGCACTGGTCGAGCTGGAACACGACCACATCATTCATGTGCTCCAGAAAACCGCCTGGCGCATAGAGGGAAAAGACGGGGCCGCGGCGCTTCTGGGCCTCAACCCGAGCACCCTGCGCGCCCGGATGAGGAAATACGGCATCATCCGTCTCTAGGTTTTGGCCGCCCCCTGAAAACAGCCGGGGCGGCAAGCTGTATCCGGCGATTCAGCCGGCGTGGGACTGGTTGGAGGCTAGGCATCGTGTCCCTGAGGTTTGCTCCACCAGGGACCGTCATATATTGCAGTTACGTCAGGCATGACGGATTTCGATAACGGATTTATCCTCGCCACGCGCCCACCCTTCCACCCTTATCCCGTACAATCAAGACCTTGCACTCTCTTTGGCCGCGACAACCCATCTGGCACGTTAGTTGCGAACTACCTTCATAGCAGAACGGACGCTTTGTCGCCGTTTTTGCTGAGTTTGAGTTACTGGAATTCAAGGAGGTAACCAATGGGAAAGCAGCAAGGAGTGCTTCAAGAGTCGGATAGATCCAGAGAGCGAAAAAACTGATAGTCATCTCAAGGAGAATACAATGAAATCAAGCATCAGGGATCAGGCAGAAGGGGCGTTTCACGAAGTCAAGGGCAAGGTCAAACAGGCCGCCGGCAAACTGACCGATAATCCCAAGTTGCAGGTTGCTGGCGCCGTGGAAAGGATGGCCGGCGTGGCTCAGGAAAAGCTCGGCCAGGTCAAGAAGGTTTTTGGAAAGTAGCAGGGCAAACGTGCTACGAAAAATCGCACCAGAAGCAATAAAGGAGAACATGCATGAAAGGTAAAAAAACCATATCCACGATTTTGACGGGGTTTTCTCTGCTGGCGCTCAGCGTGCCCGCGCAGGCCTCGAAAACCGACGATCGCATCGAGGCTTCCGCCCGGCAGTCCTATGTGTTCAAGACCTACCTTCGCAGTGACGATATCAAAATCCACTCCCGGCATGGCGCCGTCACCCTGACCGGTGTCGTCTCGGAAGGCTTCCATAAATCATTGGCCGAGGACACCGTATCGGGTCTCCCCGGCGTCAGGAGCGTGGACGACAGGCTGGTGGTCAAGAACGCGCCAGTCGCGGTAAATCCGGATCTCCTGCTCCGCGATAAGGTGAAGGTCACGCTCCAGTTTCATCGTAGCGTTAGGGCGGACACAACCGAGGTCGACGTCAAGGACGGCGTGGTTATCCTGCGCGGCCAGGCCGGCAGCCAGGCGCAGAAGGACCTGACGACTGAATACACCAAGGACGTCGAAGGGGTTGTGGAAGTACGTAACGAGATGACCGTGGTAACCAACTCGCGGCATCCGCGCACGGCCGGCGAAAAGATTGACGACGCGTCCATAACCGCCCAGGTCAAGACGACGCTGCTCTATCACCGCTCCACCAGCGCCCTGAATACCAAGGTCAAGACCACGCGTGGTGTGGTCACCCTGTTTGGCAAGGCCAAGAGCGCCGCTGAATTGAACCTGGCCACAAAACTCACCAACGACGTAAGCGGCGTGAAGAAGGTAAATAACCGGATGGTCATCGAGTAGCCAAGCACAACTCCAACGACCCATCGCTGGTTCATTTGGCTAACGCGAGGAGGTGGTACGATGTTGATACATGTTGTTCGTACTGGCAACCATTACGATTACGTCAAGGATTTCGTGCTGGACAGCTTGATAGAATCGCGCGGGATTGTTAAATTCAAACGCTGCACTGGATGGGTAACCATAGGGATTGATCCGATAAGGGGTCACAAGCGAAATCGCCCCTTCAATCAAACCGTTAAATGAGCGGTTGGTAATTCGGAATAGGGCCGTGAATCACGCTGGTATAATCAGTGGTCACTTTTACTTGTTCCCGCTTGCATTCGAGTGGGCAGGCAGGTAGTATCTAGGCGGCTTTTATACTTAAAGTGAAACCGGAACCTAGGTAATCGCGTGTGTAACCGTATTCCCACTGCCGGCTGGTATTGTTATCAGATAGCCGGCAGTGGGAATTTTCTGTCAGAAGAACTCCAACTGCCGTAGGCACGATTGTCAAAGGCTATCCGATGAATTCCCCCGTACTCTTCAGGGGCGCACGTCACGCTGGAATGTGATTCAACTTTTGGCCTTTCGCGAGGGCACCTACCATGGATAACCGTCCAAATTTATTTCACTTGCTGAATCCACTCTGCGCTTTTCTGCTGCGGGTGGCGCGCGGGTTCAGTCGCAATCAGGGGTTCCTGTTGGCCGGCGCGGTCGCCTATTATACCCTGTTGTCGATTGTGCCCATGTCGATCCTCGCGCTCGTGGTGCTGACGCATTTCATAGAAGAGCAGCATCTGATCCACACCCTGTCCACCTACCTGGCAATGGTGGTCCCCGGCTATTCGTCCACCTTGACGGAACAGGCGCGGGCATTTCTGGAAAACCGGAAGGTCGTCGGCATCATAGGCTTTCTCGGCATGATGTTTTTCAGCTCCCTCGCCTTTTCCATGCTGGAAAACGCCATGTCGGTGATCTTCTTTCAACGGGTCAGGGTTATTCGTCGCAAATTCTTCATTTCCGCCATTATTCCCTATGTGTATATCCTGGTGATGGGGCTGGGGATCGTGCTGGTGTCGTTTATCGTGGGCGCCATAGAAACCCTGGAAAGCAGGCATCTGACGCTTTTGGGCTGGAACCTGAACCTTGGAGGCGCCACCGGGGTGGCGCTCTATATCCTCGGGATCGTCGGCGAGGTGTTGATGCTCACCTCGATCTACCTGGTGATGCCCGTGGTGCGGGTCAGATTCCGTTACGCGCTCATCGGTGGCATCGCCGCGGCGTTCTTGTGGGAAATTACCCGCCGCGCCCTGATCTGGTGGTACGCCACCATCTCCATGGTGAATGTCATTTATGGTTCCGTCGCCATTACGGTGGTGGCCCTTTTGGGCATAGAGGTTGTCACCATCATCCTGCTGCTTGGTGCCCAGGTGATCGCGGAACTTGAACCTAAGCCCGACGCGCCGAACAACGAGAAAGAAATCGGTTTTAAGACGTGATGATCTCCTGGGCGATAAACAGGTGAACAAACGGATCATGCAAGCATCCGATTTTCATCGGGCTCGTTGCCACGGTTTTCGTCAGGCAGCTTTCTGATCTTTGGCCAATTTAAAAGCAGGATAAGGGAGTAATGAATGGATAGAGTAAGAATTGGCTGCAACTATGAAAGGCAACCCTTCTGGAAAATGCTTCTCGGTGTACCGCTCATCTACCTGCCGATAATCACCACGGTACCGTTCGTGATTATCGGGGTTTTTTTTGTGAAAACGCATCTGAAATATGTCGGCGGCATGGATATCAAATCGTACTGGGAATTTGTCCCCGCCTGGGTTTCCCATCGCTACACCGATGAAAATCAACCGACCATCAACGTTTCACGCTTTCATCTGGCGCACTACCGGATCTTCTGGATCTTCAACTGCAAGCACTATTGCCCGTTGAGTGTCGCGCTCTTCAGCTACGCCGTGTATTTGGTGAAGATCGTGGAAAATTGGTGGTGTCCCTTTGCCCACGCCAAGAAAGACGAGTACGGGGAAGCGGCCATCGACAAGTCCTTTTGGCATGTGGATCCGGAAGAGACGGCAAAGCTGCATCCCGACGACAAGGAAAACCCCCTCTGGAATGAGAAGAGCGGACGATAGCGTGGGGGCAAGATATTCAGGACTGGATAAATGAAAAAGGGCGCACCGTGGTGCGCCCTTTTTCATTGGACTGAAATACTCCATGCCGGTAGTTCTTTCTAAATGACCCGTCGCCCTTGAATGATACGTACCAGGAACACTATGACAGCGATCACGAGCAGGATATGGATCAGCCCGCCCATCGTGTACGAAGTAACCATGCCTAACAGCCAAAGTACTATCAAGATCATGCAAATGGTCCACAACATAATAACCTCCCCAAGTGGCGGCGGCTGCCCGTAGCGACAGCTCATGCCGTTTCAACACCCCGAAAAAAACTGATTGATGACAGTAAGCTATTTTACGACCAGATCGTTCTTCACCGATACGACACCCTCGACGTGGCGGGCCACCTCTCCCGCCCTTGCGATGCTCTGGGCCGAATCGACGAAACCGCTCAGCTGCACGGTCGTTTTGAAAGTCTTGACATTGATCTGCAAGGTTTTCAGCGATGCCTCGTTGAAGATGGCGGCCTTCACCTTGGTTGTGATGACGGAGTCATCGACATACTGTCCGGTGCTCTCATGCTTTTGGTTGGACGCGCACCCCATGGATGTGGTTATCAAGCCGACACAGAGCACTAACTGCAATATACGATTCGGTTTTACCATGATGTTTCTCCTTTTATGCTGATTGTAAAATTTGCTGTCGTTTGCATGACCGTTGACCCGTTTTCATGCGGTGCTTCCATTTTTTCCACGAGTGGTTGATTGGGCGGAGGCCATCGCTCTTTTCTGGTACCCTGGCAAAATGACGCCACTTGGTAATCATCTTGCTACTACCTCCATAGTGCGAATGATGTGCCAAGGTGCCAAGGAATGGCGTCCGCTGGAACCAAGCCATTAATAACAGGGTGTTAGCTCAACGGAGAGGGTTTTTGGGAACGCAAGGGATGTTTCGCTCGGCCGCGATATTTGGCGGAACCTCCAGATGTTGAGGGGATGGGGCGGATCGGCGGCGCATCAGGCCGGGTTAGCCAAGGACCTGCAAGTATTTTATCGTGGCGTTTTCGCCATTGCCCGCCAACCTGCTTGACCATGTGACCCCGTCGAGTAAGTCGAACCGGGGCCGGCGGTTCCCTTGGGGACCATGGCGGGGAAAATCCTGTAGTTACCGGCACCCTTGATATCAGGTTGTAGAAGGTCTAACGTTTAACAGGGTACCGGCTTGCCAGGGTGGACCGGCACGCCGGGCAATACGCCAACTGCTCCGCCACCTCCTCTTGAACCCGGCATGGGCCGGCATTTAAGACACAACAATGCCCGCGGGTGGATCTGGTAGAAGGTGTCAGCTGGGCAGTAGGGTGATTTAAAAATTGTTCCACGCATTACCGTTTGGGAGGAATGTATGACCGTAATGATCGATCCTGCGAAAAGCAGCCTGCTGCGAGCGGGGCCACGACTGATGTTTATCCTGCGGGTGCTCGCCCGCCATAAATTCCTGGGCGCGCTGCGCGGCAAGAGTCACTGGCCGCCGCCCAAGGAGGTCCGGGAAACTTTCGAGGAACTGGGCCTGACCTTTCTCAAATTCGGGCAGGTGCTCGCCATGCGGCGCGACCTGCTGCCGGATGCCTACATTGACGAGCTGGAGTTGCTGCACGATCAGTTGCCGGCGCTCGGCATAGCCTCGGTGCGCGCGACGGTGGAAGCCGAATTGGGCCTCCCGTTGACGGAGGTGTTCTCGTCGTTCAGCGAAACGCCGATCGCCGCCGCCACCATCGCCCAGGTGCATGAGGCGACCCTAAAGGACGGGCGTCACGTGGCCGTCAAGGTGCAGCGGCCCGACCTGGAGGAGATGATCGCGGCGGATATCTCGGCTCTGACCTACTTGGTGGCGCTGGGTGAAAGCCTCTTCCCGCGCTTGCGCGCGCTCGATCTTCCTGTTCTGGTGCATGAATTCGCCAGCAGCCTGAATCGGGAAACCGATTTCCTGCGGGAAGCGCGCTCCATACTGCTCTTTCGCACCGCGCTGGCGGATATCCCCGACCTCTGGATTCCCGACGTCATGGCTGACTATTCCAGCGGGAACGTGCTCACCATGGAGTTTTCCGACGGAGAGCGGGTGGACCTCTACGCCAAAGAGCACCCGGAAGCCATGCCACGGTTGATCAACACCCTGGTAAGGCTGATGCTGCAAACCATCTTCGAGGAAGGGCTGTTCCACGCCGACCCGCATTCCGGGAACGTGCTGGTCCTGCCCGACGGTCGGCTCTCCCTGCTCGATTTCGGCATGACGGGCGAGCTTGACGAGCCGATGCGCGACTCGCTGACACTGCTTTTGGAAGCGGTCGTCAAGGGGGATGCGCGGGCAGCCACCGAGGCGTATCTCGAAATGACGACCTCGAGCGAAAAGGTCAACCGTGCCGCACTGTTGCTGGACATAAAGGCCGTGCTCTATGAGATCCACAGAAGCGACCTGGCCGAGGTATCCATCGGGGATGCCTTCGATTCCCTGCTGCGCGCCGGAAGCCGGAACGGGGTCCACAACCCGCCCGAGTTTTTCCTGCTCACCCGCGCTTTCGTCATCCTGGAATCGATGATTCGGCAACTCGACCCGGACCATGATTACCTAGGTGCCTTTCGCGAGCAGATCTCGCGCCTGACCGCGCAGCACTTCTCACTGACGCGGATCAAGGAAAAGACCAGCAAGCTGGCGCGCGAACTGGAGCGCTTGATAAGTGACGCCCCCGGCGACACGCGCCGTATCCTGCGCCGATTCTCCGAGGGGAATCTGGGCCAGGTGCAGGCTCCGGCCGTGGAGGCACTGGGAGGGCGCGTCAGCCGCAACCTCGAGCGGCTCACCGGCGCCATCGTTTCCGCCGGTCTCATGATCGGTGGCTCCACGATGGTGACCGCTCCGGAAGCCGAATGGCATCATTTCTTAGGCGAGGCACTGGTTTTTGCGGGGGTTATCGGAGCGGTCTTGATCTCCATAGGTGCCTTGCGACGCGACCGCGGCCGGCGCTGACCACCGCTGCTAGATTCCTCATCACGATGCTGAGGCAAGGTAGGAAAATCGCACAAAAGGGTATGACATGAAAGAAAATGAAAAAACCAAAGCACAATTAGTCCATGAAACCAGCGAACTTAGCGACCGCTGCGCCGCGCTCGAATTGACGGCGCGGGAACGCGAGCAGTTGGAAGCCGACATCCAGGGTGCCCGGGAATATGCCGAGAACATCGTGGAAACCGTGCGCGAGCCGCTTGTGGTGCTCAATTCCGAGCTGAAGATTCTCACCGCCAACCTGAGTTTCTACGATACCTTCCAGGTGACGCCCGAGGAAACCATAGGGAATTTCATTTATGATCTTGGCAACCGGCAATGGGACATCCCCAAACTGCGGGTGCTCTTTGAGGAAATCCTTCCCCTGGATACCGTGTTCAACGGCTATGAGGTTGAGCATGATTTCCAGGAAATCGGCCGCAAGATCATCCTGCTCAATGCCCGGCAGATTTCCCGGGAGGACATTGGCTCGCACATAATCCTGCTTGCCATGGAAGACATCACCGAGCGCAAGCGGTTGGAAACCGAGATCCAGGATGCCCGGGAATACGCCGAGAACATCGTGGAAACCGTGCGCGAACCGCTGGTGGTGCTCAATTCCGAGCTGAAGATCCTCACCGCCAACCTGAGCTTCTACGATACCTTCAGGGTGACGCCCGAGGAAACCATCGGCAATTTCATCTACGACCTCGGTAACCGGCAATGGGATATCCCCAAGCTGCGGGTGCTCGTCGAGGAGATCCTCCCCCACGATACCGTGATCAACGGCTATGAAGTCGAGCATGATTTTCTCGATATCGGCCGCAAGGTTATTCTGCTCAACGCCCGGCAGATTTTCCGGGAAAATATCGGCTCGCGCATCATCCTTTTGGCCATGGAAGACATCACCGAGCGCAAGCGGTTGGAAACCGAGATCCAGGACGCCCGGGAATATGCCGAGAACATCGTGGAAACGGTGCGCGAGCCGCTGGTGGTGCTCAATTCCGAGCTGAAGGTCCTCACCGCCAACCTGAGCTTCTACGATACCTACAAGGTGACGCCCGAGGAAACCATCGGTAATTTCATCTACGACCTCGGCAACCGGCAATGGGATATTCCCCTGCTGCGGGTACTCATCGAGGAGATCCTCCCCCACGATACCGTGATCAACGGCTACGAAGTCGATCATGATTTCCTCGATATCGGTCGCAAGGTTATGCTGCTCAACGCCCGGCAGATTTTCCGGAAAAATATCGGCTCGCACATAATACTGCTTGCCATGGAGGACATTACCGAGCGCAAGCGGTTGGAGGCGGAAATCCAGGATGCCCGGGAATACGCCGAGGACATCGTGGAAACCGTGCGTGAGCCGCTCGTGGTGCTTAATTCCGACCTGAAGATTCTCACCGCCAACCTGAGCTTCTACGACACCTTCAAGGTGACACCCGAGGAAACCATCGGCAATTTCATCTACGACCTCGGTAACCGTCAGTGGGACATTCCCAAGCTGCGGGTGCTCATCGAGGAGATTCTCCCCCACGATACCGTGATCAACGGCTATGAAGTAGAGCATGATTTTCTCGATATCGGCCGCAAGAATATTCTGCTCAATGCACGGCAGATTTCCCGGGGAAATATCGGCTCGCACATAATCCTTTTGGCCATGGAAGACATAACAGACCGAAAGCTCGCGCAGGAGCGTCTTAGCGAAGTCAGTCGGCAGCAGCAGGCCATTCTCGATAATATCCCCAATATCGCCTGGCTTAAGGACAGGAGGGGAAGGTATGCCGCGGTAAACGAGCCTTTCAGCACGGCGTTAGGCATGGCGCCCGAGGATCTGGTCGGGAAAAACGATTATGATATCTATCCGCCGGAACTCGCCGCGAAATACCAGAAAGACTCCAAGGGGGTCATGGCGACCGGCACGCGCACCTATTTCGAGGAGTCCCTTGTGGACCGCGAGGGGAAGAATCAGCACCTGGAGAAGATCGAAACGCCCATTTTTAACGATTCGGGAACCGTCATCGGGATCATCGGCATCGCCCATGACATTACCAGCCGCAAGGAAGTGGAAGCAACGCTCCGTCACGAGAGTACCCACGATATTCCGACCGGCCTCTATAACCGGGCCTTTTTCGATGAAGAGTTGGGGCGACTGGTCAAGAACCGGAAGTTTCCCCTGAGCATCGTGATGGCGGATGTAAACGGCCTGAAAGCGGTCAATGATAGCCTGGGCCATGAAGCGGGTGACAAGCTGATCCAGATGGCGGCCCAGATTATCCTGAAAGCATTCCGGGCCGAGGACATCGTCGCCCGCATCGGGGGTGACGAGTTTGCCGTTCTCCTTCCGGAAACGGACGCAAACGTAGCGGAGGAAGCTGTCGGGAGGATCATGCACTGCAGCGAGATCATCAATGGCCAGGTGAGCATCGCTTTCGGAATTGCTTCCGCAAAAGGCAAGAAGCAGCTTGCCGAGGCGATGAAGGTTAGTGACGAGAGGATGTACCAGGATAAGGCTGCTCAAAAGGCATTGTAGCTGCGCAGGTTGAGTGATGGGCGAGGCCGGCAGTGCGGATTTTGCTCCTGGTTGGCCAGCGATCAGGATCGATTCCGGCCATCCCGAGAGAGGTCAGGTCACTCGACAGGGGCGGAATTGACGTATTCAAAGCGGTCCCGGCCGTTTTTCTTCGCCCTGTAGAGCCCGTCATCGGCGCGCTTCAGCATCCAGGTGGAGTCCGCGTCACCGATTTCCGCGACGGAGACCCCGAGGCTGAGCGTCACCGTGACGGCAGCGCCATCAACCTGGAACGGTTCATCCCGGACCAGGGAGCGGATTTTCAGCGCCACCGTGCAGGTTTGCTCGAGGTCCGAGCCGGGGAGAATGACCACGAATTCATCGCCACCGAAGCGGCCCACCGTGTCGTAGGCCCTCAGGACGGGCGAGATCCTCTCGGCAAGATCCCGCAAAAGGACGTCTCCCGCGAGATGGCCGTAGGTGTCGTTAATCTTCTTGAACTTGTCGATATCGATCATGAGACATCCGAGCTGATAGTCGAACTGGCCACGCTTTCTCCTGCGCCCCACCCGCGAAAATTCTTTCCGCAGCAGCAGCAGGATCTGCCTCTTGTTGAACAGGCCGGTCAAGGGGTCGGTAATCGCCTGGGTCTTCAGCAGGAGCTGCATTTCCCTGAGATCCCGGGTTCCCTTCCGTATCAAAAGGAACGATAAGCCGTACACGAGCAACAGGGTAAAGGTCAGGATGCCGATGGAGAGCGCCACCGCCAGATGAATCTGGTCGCGGTATTTCGTCACGTCAAGGTAGATCTCAAAGCTGCCGATCACCTTTTTGTCTTGGGTCCTGATGGGAATATAGGTCTCCACCACGTCGACGTTGAATCTCAGCTCATCGGCGAGGTCGTGAACTTCCTCCTTTCTCTCGAATTTCGAATCGTTCCGACCAGCAAGCGCGCGATTAAGGCGCTTATTGAGCCTGTCCACCTTGCCTATAATTGACGAATCGGTGCTGTAGGCAATTCTGTGATCAAGGGTGTAGATTTTTATTTTTACGATCCCAAATGGCGCGAGGAAGCTCCTGAGGTGTCGGTCCAGGCGGGGTATGTCTTCACTTCGTATTTCAAGAAAGGAACCGCCATCGGTGCCCGTTGCTATGATTTGCCCTGTTTCTTCCGCGAGCAGGGCGCTGCTCACATCTATCGCTTCTTCCTCGGCGTCACTGATGATGAAGTGCCGCAGGACGCCGTGAAAGCTGAAACCGGCAAGCAAGAGGATGACGATGATGGAAACGACGGCCGTGGTGATGAAAAGGCTCAATAGGGCGTCGGGATTCTTCTTGACGTCAAACTTCCGGAAACTACGTAACTTCTTCATGTCTAATCACCCGTCACTTTGCCGGAAGCCCTTCTCTGAACAAACATCCTGAACCAACTATACTATGCCTTTGCGCCTCGATTGAAGAAGTAATTAGCGGCTTGTGTGTCATTGGAGGCGACTAACAATGTGTTTCAGGGAGGCACGTGGGCGTTTAGTCGTTCTGGGATTATACTATAAACTGGAGCTAGGAGGCTGTCGGACTTATGGCAATCAATCCAACGATCCTCAGTTATTTCATTTAACTAGCTTAAATGTTTGACTAATTCTCTTAATTATCTTGCTTTTACATACTATTTGCTGCATATTGTCCTGTAATTACAGATGGTTGCATACAGGACGTGCCAGTGA
>Ga0209125_1001929_pt1 | contig 17510 bp, 17 predicted proteins | sample BarGraIncub1131A_FD_184503 | JGI IMG/M metagenome (GOLD analysis project Ga0209125, IMG submission 184503) | Arctic peat soil microbial communities from Barrow, Alaska - Barrow Graham LP Incubations 11-31A (SPAdes) (version 2) | ecosystem: Environmental > Terrestrial > Soil > Wetlands > Peat...
ATCATGGACTTCTTCGACCAACTCAAGAGCCGCACCAGGGGCTACGCCTCGCTCGACTACGAGGTGACCGACTACCGCGCGAGCGCGCTCGTCAAGCTCGACGTCCTGCTCGCCGGCAAACCGGTCGACGCGCTGTCGTTCATCGTCCACAAGGACAAGGCGTTCGCCCGCGGCAAGATGCTCACCGAGAAGCTGCGCGGGATCATCCCGCGACAGATGTTCGAGGTGGCGATCCAGGCGGCCATCGGGGGCAAGATCATCGCCCGCGAGACGGTGCGCGCGATGCGCAAGGACGTCATCGCCAAGTGCTACGGCGGTGACATCTCGCGAAAGCGGAAGTTGCTCGAGAAGCAGAAGAAGGGCAAGAAGCGCATGAAGCAGGTCGGCACCATCGAGGTGCCGCAGGAGGCCTTCCTGGCCATCCTGAAGGTCGATGACTGATGAGCGCGGGCTCTGCCGCGCTCATCACGGCGCCTTCCAGCGGACTCGCTTCGCGAGCCGCTGAAGCCGCCGGCCGGCCGCCGACCCGTGTCGCGCTCTACGTGCATGTCCCGTTCTGCCTCTCCAAGTGCGCGTACTGCGACTTCTACTCCGAGGCCGGTGAGGCGCAGCACCACAGCAGGTTCGTGGACGCGGCGCTCTTCGAAGCCGGTCACTGGTCCCACTACGATCTGCTCGACGACGTTCCGACCCTCTACTTCGGTGGTGGCACTCCGACGGCGCTGGGCCCGGAGCTGGTCAGGCTGGTCGAGGGGCTCATGCTCACCTCCGGCCTGCGCCCCGACGCCGAGGTCACGGTCGAGACGAACCCCGAGGTCACCGACGCGGCTCTGGTCGCGGCGCTGATCGCCGCCGGCGTGAACCGGTTCTCCCTGGGCGTGCAGAGCTTCGATGATGAGGTGCTGCGCATCCTCGGGCGGTGCCATGACGCGGAGAAGGCGCGCGAGGCTATCCGTATCCTGCGCGACGCAGGCGTCTCGTTCTCCATCGATCTGATCTGCGGGATCCCGGGACAGTCGGTGGGATCGTGGGAAGCGACCCTGGAAGAGGCCGTGGCCTGCGGCGCGCGCCACGTGTCCGTCTATCCCCTGAGCATCGAGGACGGCACTCCGATGGCATCGGCGATCCGGGACGGTCACCTTGCCGAGCCCGATCCCGACACGGCGGCCGACATGATGCTCGCCGCCGAGGTGGCGCTCGCCGTAGCGGGTATGCCGCGCTACGAGGTCGCGAGTTACGCCCAGCCCGGGCACGAGGCCCGCCACAACCTCACCTACTGGACCGGCGGTGCCTATCTGGGCGTCGGGCCCCACGGGGCGAGCATGCTTCCGTTCGATGTCTTCGAGCGCGTCGCGGATGCCGAGGGCTGGCCCACGCCGGGAGCGGTCGACGAGCCGTGGACGCGGGCGCGATTCACCCGTATCACGACGCTCGGGGAGTATCTGCGACACCCGCTGGCCCGCCCCGAACCGCTGGAACTGCTGACCGCGGCTCAGGTGGCGCGCGAGGACGTGATGCTCGGGCTCAGGTTGGCCCGGGGGGTCGAAGCCGGCGCGGCGGAGGCCGCAGGCGTCACCGAGGTCCTGGCCGACCTGGCCGAGGAGGGGCTCCTGACACTCGATCCGGACGAGGACGGCGTGCCCCGCTGGCGCACGACGCAGCGTGGCTGGCTGCTCGGCAACCGCGTGTATGGGGCGGTCTGGGACGCGGAGTGAGCCGGGCCGTCACGTTCGGGGCGTGTCGCGCTGTGGTCTGGCACTCGCTATAATCGAGTGCCAACTACGCAGGTGACATGCACGAGCGACTTAGGAAGGACGGTTCGTCGATGCTCTCAGATCGCAGGCGCACCGTTTTGGCCGCGCTCGTCCAGGAGTACGTGCGTAGTGCACAGCCGGTCGCTTCAAGGCACCTCGTTGACCGCTACGACCTCCGGGTCAGCCCTGCGACCGTGCGCAACGAACTCTCGATGCTCGAGGAGAGCGGCTACGTCTACCAGCCGCACATCTCGGCCGGCAGGGTGCCGACCGAGACGGGGTACCGGGCTTTCGTGGACGAGATGATGCAGTCCGGAGACAGTAGCGGGCTCACCGCCGACGAGGTCGACGCCATCCACGGACAGTTCGTGGTGCTCGAGCACGAAGTGGCCGAGGCGATGCGCGAGACGTCCGTCCTGCTTTCGCGCCTGACCAGTTACGTTGCCGTCGTGATAGCTCCGGCGCTCCGGCGCGCGCGCATCCGGCGCATCAACCTGGTCTGGATCGCGGACGCGCGGGCGGTCGTCGTCGTTGTGACGGACTCCGGGCGCGTCGCCGATCGCAGCGTCGAGCTGGCCGAGCCGGTCGCGGCCGAGCAGCTCGCGGAGGTCGAGCGCGTGCTGAATGCCGTTCTCGAGGGCAAGGTTGGCGACGATGTTCGCGCCGCTATGGCAGGAGTCGGGTCCTGTGTCCCGTTCCGTGTGGCCGCTCAGCTCATCGATGAAGTGCTCGACTGCCTTCTCGAGGCCGATACCGATCGTGTCGTCACCGGGGGCGTCCCGGCTCTGCTCGCACAGCCGGAGTTCGCCGATCCACGGCTGGTCGGACCGCTGCTGCAGCTGTTGGAAGACGGTCTGGCCACGCTGCAGACGCTGACCGGGCTCATGGGTGCGGGCGACGTCGCGGTACGGATCGGGTCCGAGAATCCCACGGGCCTCGATCGGCTATCGGTCGTGACGGCGCACTACGATGCCGGCGGTGCCGACGGGGTCGTCGGGGTCATCGGCCCGACCCGAATGAACTACCCGCGCGCGGTGAGCGCCGTTCGCGCGGTTGCAGATGGACTGAGCGAGGCGCTCGGCTGACAGGAGGCCGGCGCTGGGAGTTCGAACGCGACGATCGATCCGGGAGACAGATGCCCTCTACAAGCGATTACTACGAAGTGCTCGGCGTGAGCCAGGAAGCCACTGCCGACGAGATCAAGAAGGCGTACCGCAGCCGTGCGCGCGACGTGCACCCCGATACGAGCGACCATGAGGACGCTGAAGAGCGGTTCAAGCAGCTCAACGAGGCCTACGAGGTGCTCTCGGACTCGGACAAGCGCGCCAACTACGACCGCTTCGGCACCGCGGAGCCGCAGGGCGGGTTCCAGGGCGGATACGGGTACGGAGATCCGTTCGGCGGCGGTGTCGGCGACCTGTTCTCGGTGATCTTCGACACCATGGCGGGCGGTGGAGGCAGGCAGCAGGTCCGCCCCGAAGGTCGCGACATGTCCGCGCAGGTCGTGGTGACACTCGACGAGGCGTTCACCGGCGTGTCCAAGCAGGTCGCCTACACACGTCTCACTCCCTGCACCACGTGTTCCGGGAGTGGCGCCGCGGAGGGCGGGACGGTCACCTCATGTCCCGTGTGCCATGGAACCGGGCAGGTCTCGTCCGCGCGACGCACCATCCTTGGAACGTTCCAGTCGATGGCGCCGTGCGAGCGGTGCGGGGCCACCGGCCAGATCATCGACCCGCCGTGCCCGACGTGCGACAGCCAGGGCCGCATCCACGCGCGCGAGTCCGTGTCGATCGATGTCCCGGCGGGCGTCTACGACGGTCAGGCCATCACGGTCCCCGGCAAGGGCGAGGCGGGGCTTCGGGGCGCCCGCGGCGGCGACCTGGTCGTGACCATCCGCGTGCGGCAGCATGACTTCCTCCACCGCGAGGGCGACGACCTGCATGCGCGCACCGGTGTGCCGGCGTATCGCGCCACGCTCGGTGGCGAGATCGAGGTCCCGGTGTTCGGCGGTAAGGTCGCGGTGAAGGTGCATGCCGGTGCGCAGAACGGCGACACCATGACGGTGCGAGGGCAGGGCATGCCGCGCCAGCGCGGCGGGCGCGGTGATCTCATCGTCCACGTCAACCTCGTCGTGCCGACGCGTCTCACAAAGGCCCAGCGCAAGCTGCTCGAGGAACTTGCGGAGTCCATGGGTGACGCGCGCACGCCGTCGAAGCTCGATCGGGTCCGCGACTGGCTCGGGCTGTAGGGGCACCTTCGATGACGCTGCATCGCTTCTTTGTTCGAGGTGAGCTTCCGCCGACCGGCGCGGTGGGGTCGTTGCTCGAGCTGTCGCCGGCCGACCTGCACCACGCCCGTCGCGTACTGCGCCTCGCTCCGGGCGACCGCGTCGTGGTCGCCGACGAGAGCGGCCGTCAGGCGGAGGCGACCCTCGTGCAGGTCGGGGAGTCGGGCGTCATGGCCGATCTCGGGCCGACCGCCGAGCGTCTGGCGCGACCGTACGTGGTGCTGGCCGCGGGGATCTCACGCCGCGAGCGCATGGAGTTCACCGTTCAGAAGACGACCGAGCTCGGGGTGGCCGAGATCTGGCCGCTGGCGACCGCTCGATGTGTCGTACGCCTCGACGAGGACCGGGCGGGGAAGCGGAGCGAACGCTGGAGCCGCATCGCCGCGGAGGCTGCGAAGCAATCGCAGCGTACCGAGGTCCCTCTGGTACGAGAGCCGATGACCATCGCCGCCCTCGCCGCCGAGGCCGCTCGTTTCGATATCGTGCTCGTGCCGTGGGAGGAAGAGGCGTCTTCGGCACCGGGGATCGGCGAAGCGTTGGATGCCGCGTGCGCGACCGGCAGCTCGAGCGTGCTCGTTGTCGTGGGCCCGGAAGGCGGGTTCGAGGCGTCCGAGGTCGAGGAGATGCGGGCCGTCGGGGCCGTGGCGGTCTCGCTCGGCGACACCGTATTGCGTACGGAGACCGCGGCCGCTGTCGCGGTGGCGCTCGTATCCTACGAGCTCGGCGCGCTGGGCGGCCGTGGACGATAGGCGGCCCCGGATCGCGCTGCGCACGCTCGGGTGCAAGGTCAATCGCACCGAGAGCGAGGCGCTTGCTGACGCCCTGTCGGGTGAGTGCGACGTCCTCATGGACACCGACGCCACAGCCGACGTGGTCGTGGTCAACACCTGCACCGTGACCGGTGAGGCCGATGCGAAGGCGCGCAAGGCGGTCCGCCACGCTCTTTCGGGCGGAAGCGCGGCCGTGGTGGTCACGGGATGCCTTGCGGCGGTGGACCCCGACGGGCTGCGCGCGCTCGACCCCCGGGTGATCGTCGAGGCCGACAGGACACTGCTCGCGCGACGCGTCGCCTCCATCGTGGGCGCGAGCGTGGGCGAAGGTGCGGCCGTCAGGCGCGGCAGGACGAGGGTGATGGTCAAGGTGCAGGACGGCTGCGATCGTCGCTGCTCCTACTGCATCGTCCCGGACGCGCGAGGGCTTCCCACCAGCGTCGCCACCACCTCGGTGATCAGGCGCGTCGCCGAGCTGGCCGCTTCGAACACACCCGAGGTCGTTCTCACGGGGATAAACATCGGGCGCTACCGTGACGGCGACGGGGCTCCGGACCTGGCCGCGCTCGTGGGATTGGTGGCGGAGACCGGCATCGGGCGGGTGAGGATCTCATCGATCGAGCCGCTCGACCTCGACGAGCGGTTGTTGAGCGCTCTGTCCGCAGAGCCCGCGGTGGTCCCGCACCTGCACGTGCCGTTGCAGTCCGGCTGCGATCGGACGCTCGCCGAGATGGGACGCGGTTACGACTCGGCACACTTCGCCGACATCCTGCGCCTCGCCCGGCACGCGTTGCCGGGGCTGTCCGTGACGACCGACGTGATCGTCGGGTTCCCGGGCGAGACCGACGATGACTTCGCGGCATCGATGGGGTTCATCGAGCGGGCGGGCTTCACGAGGCTGCACGTGTTCCGCTATTCGCCGCGTCGCGGCACGGCCGCCGCCCACCGTGGCGACCAGGTCCCGCCCGGTGTCCGGTCCGCGCGGGCCGACGCGATGCGCGGGCTCTCGGACAGGCTGCTGCGCGCGTACGCGCGTACGCGCGTGGGCAGCGTCACGACCGTGTGCGTGGAGCGCACCGCGGACGGCCGGGCGCGCGGAACGGCGGACGATTCCCTGCAGGTGGACATGCCGGTGACGGGGCTGGTGCGCGGCAGCGTCGCGCGGGTCCGGATCGAGGGTATCGAGGGGCGGGGCCTGGTCGGCACGGTGCTAGAATCGGAAGTGAGATGACCTGCTCACGCCGACCATGAGGAGCGATCAGTCCATGCAGGAAGCCGAGATCCGTCTCGTCGTGCCGCCCGGACGAGAGATGATCGATCTGCTGGGCCAGGGTGACCATCTCCTGAAGCTGATCGAGGACCAGTTCGAGGCGGACATCAGGGTCCGCGGCAATGAGATCACCATCTCGGGCGACCCGCAGGAGGCGCAGGCCGTTTCGGCCCTGTTCACCGAGATGCTCCAGTTGGTCGATGCTGGTTCCCCGCTCACGCCCGAGTCGCTCGATCGGGCCATCGACATGCTCAAGCGTGGGGACTTCAGCCCGGTCAAGGTCTTCTCCGACGTCATCCTGACGCACCGTGGCAAGACGATCCGGCCCAAGACGGCCGGTCAGAAGCGCTACGTCGATGCGATCCGCAAGAATACGATCACGTTCGGGATCGGCCCTGCGGGTACCGGCAAGACCTATCTCGCGATGGCGATGGCCGTCGACGCGCTCAAGCGCAAGGAGGTCGGCCGCATCATCCTGACCCGTCCCGCGGTCGAGGCGGGGGAGAAGCTCGGCTTCCTGCCGGGCAACCTCTTCGAGAAGGTCGACCCGTATCTGCGCCCCCTGTATGACGCGCTGTTCGACATGATGGACATCGAGAAGTCCACGTCGCTCACGGAGCGGGGGGTCATCGAGGTGGCGCCGCTCGCCTTCATGCGTGGCCGCACCCTCAACGACTCGTTCATCGTGCTCGACGAGGCGCAGAACACGAGTCCCGAGCAGATGAAGATGTTCCTGACCCGCCTCGGGTTCGGGTCGAAGATCGTCATCACGGGTGACGTGACCCAGATCGACCTGCCCGCCGGCCAGTCAGGACTCCGCCAGGTGCGCGACATCCTCGACGGCGTGAACGATGTGACGTTCGTCGAGTTGGAGAGCCGCGATGTCGTGCGGCACAAGCTCGTGCAGCACATCGTGACCGCGTACGGACGCTACGAAGAGGCGAAGGCCGGAGCGAAGGCCACGGCGGCCAAGCCCGGCACCGATGACTGAGCGCACGCGATCGCGGGCGGGTCTTTGGCCGCGCAGCGGCATCATGGCATCGGAGGCCGGTCGACGCGTGGTGTTGGGTTCGTTCGCCCTGACCGCGACGGCGTTCGGGTTCGCTGTCGCGCTCCTCGGAGTCGGCGCGCTGATCGCGTTCTACACCGGGCGAGTGAGTGCGGACGCGATCGGACACTTCGGTGCGGGCGTGGCCGGTGGCGCCGTGGCCGTCGCCGTCGCATTCCTTCTGCTGCCCCTCCTGGCGCGGTTCTCGCGGCTCGGCGAGGAGATATCGCTGCGCGAGTTGTGCGACCCGGGCGCACCTTTGCTCCGCGAGTTGAGCGAGCACGCGGGTGGTACGTACAACCACTCGGTCATGGCGGGCGCGTTGGCCGAGGCCTCGGCCCGCAGCATCGGTGCGAGTCCGCTGCTCGCTCGCGTGGGCGCCTACTACCACGACATCGGGAAGTTGGTGCGGCCGCAGTTCTTCACCGAGAACCAGTTGGGCCTGCGCAACCCGCACGACGGGGCCGGTCCCGAGCAGAGCGTCATGGTGATCACCGCACACGTTCGTGAGGGTGTCGAGATGGCGCGGAGGGCACGGTTGCCGGAGCCTGTGATCGACATCATCGCGCAGCACCACGGGACCTCGCTGGTCGCCTACTTCTATCGCAAAGCCTCCGTAGGCGGGGTGCCTGCAGACGAGGCGCTCTATCGCTACGACGGCGTGCTGCCGAAGTCGCGTGAGGCCGCCATCGTGATGCTTGCCGATGCCGCCGAGGCCATCGTGCGCGGGCTCGCCGATCCCGGCCCCGTGCAGATCGAGGCCGCGGTGCGTCGTATCGCGCGGACGAAGGTTGCTGACGGGCAACTCGCCGACTCCGGCATGAGCGAGTCCGACATCGAGGCGGTGGTGGTCGCCTGCGCTAAGATGCTCTCAGGGCTGCGGCACTCCCGTGTCGCGTATCCCGAGGACACGGAAGGAGAGCAAGATGCAGGTCACAGCCAGCTCGAACCGTGATCCGGAGCCGCTCGCGCTCGACACATTCGAGCGTCTTGGTGCGTTCGTGCTTCGAATGGAGAACGCTCCCGACGCCATAGAGCTGTCCATCGCGCTCGTCGATGATCTGGAGATGGCGCATCTCAACGAGCAGTACCGCGGCGTCGAGGGCCCCACGGACGTTCTGTCCTTCGGATGCGACGATCCGTGCCCGGCTGCTTCGGACGAACCGATCGCGTTGGGTGACGTCATCATCGCACCGGAGGTGGCGCTTCGGCAGGCAGCGGAGCTCGGTACGACCGTCGAGGACGAACTCGACCTGCTCCTGGTCCACGGGACGCTGCACCTGCTCGGATACGATCACGAAGACGACGCCGACGCGGCGGTGATGCAGGCCCGTGAGCGTGTCGTGCTCGCCGCCTGGGCCGACGCGGGCCGATAGGGGTCCGCGCAGTGCGCAGCCGCTCGCTGTTGTGGTCGTTCGATTACGCCATCCGAGGGATCGTCCATGCGTTGCGTACGCAGCGCAACATGCGGCTGCACTTCCTGGTGAGCGCCTGCGTCTTCGTGGCGGCGCTCGCACTCAGGATCAGCGGTCTTGAGCTGATAGCGATCGTCTTCGCCGTGGGGCTCGTACTCGTGGCGGAACTCATCAACACGGCCGTCGAGACCACGGTCGACCTGGCCACCGCTTCGTACGATCCTTTGGCCGCGATCGCCAAGGACGTCGCCGCGGGAGCCGTGCTCGTATCGGCGATCACGGCTGTCGCCGTGGGCTACGTCGTGTTCTTCGCCCGGGCGATACCGCTGGCGCAACGGCTGCTCGAGGGCGTGCGCGAGAGCGACGCCACCGTGACGCTCCTCGCGCTGGGACTGACGAGCGTGGCCGTGCTGGCTGCCAAGGCATTCACGCAGGAGAAGGGCACGACGTTCCTGCACGGGGGCTGGCCGTCGGGTCACACCGCGCTCGCGTTCGCCACGGCGTCGGCGATCGGCTACTCGACGAGATCCGCGACGGCGACGGTGCTCGCACTGTTCATCGCGGCACTCGTCGGTCAGAGCCGCGTGGAGAGTGAGACGCACACCATCGCACAGACCGTGGCGGGCGCCGTACTCGGTTTTCTGCTCGCGACGGCGGCCTTTCAGATATTCTGAGGGGGAGGCCGCAGCGTGGCCGTCGCGTGCCGCGCCGCCCGCGAACGAGTCACCGGGAGCAGCATGTCCGCAGTAGCAGCATCGATCGCGTTTCTCGTATCCGTCACCGGGCTGGTCGCGACGTTCGTGATGAGCGCCGCCGAAGCGTGTGTACGGTCCGTCCCCCCGCAGCGATTGCGGCGGCTCAGGGAGTCGGCGGTACGCGGGTCGGATGCGCTCGGAGCGCTCGCTGAGCGGCCCAGCCACGTCGGGGCTGTCCACGCACTCGTCTCGGGTCTTGCCGTCGCTTCGATCTCGGCGGTCGCAGCTTCCATCCTCGCTGCGCTGATGGTCGGTGTGCCGCTGTGGCTGGATGTGACTGCGGCGGTCATCGCCGGCGCCGCGGTGGTCTTCGTGTTCGCGGAGGCCCTGCCGCGCGCGATCGCGGCGGCCAATCCGGAGGGTGTCGGACTCGCCGTGGCGAGGGTCGCCAGAAGCCTGACGGAGGTCTTCTATCCGGTGGCGCGCCTGCTGTCGGCGCCGTCGACCGGCATGACACGGCTCGTCACCGGAGAGCGCTCGTCGGACGTCCCGTGGGAGGACGCCGATGAACAGCGCTCAACGTCCGATGACGATCCCGCCTCCGGGGACCTCGACGAGGACTACTTCGACGCCGGCTCGGGTCTGGAGCGCAAGGTCGTGCGCGAGGTCATGGTGCCGCGTACCGATATGGTGGCCATCGAGGACACCGCGACGGTCTCGGAAGCGCTTGCCGTGATCACCGCCGCCGGCGTGTCGCGGGTGCCGGTCTACCACGACACGCTCGACGACGTCGTCGGTGTGCTGTACGCGAAGGACCTTCTGCCGTATCTTGCGGCGGGTTCGCTGGAGGCAAGGCCCATAGACATGGTCAGGCCGGCGCTGTTCGTGCCGGAGACAAAGGCCATCGAGGACCTGCTCCGTGAGATGCGCCACCGCACGCACATCGCGATCGTCGCCGATGAATACGGTGGGACAGCCGGTCTCGTCACCATCGAGGACCTGCTCGAGGAGATCGTCGGCGAGATATACGACGAGTACGACCCGCGGGTGAGCATGGTGACGACCTTGCCGGACGGCCGCATCCGGGTCGATGCGCGTCTCGCCGTCGGTGAGATAGACGAGAGGTTCGGGACTCTTCTTCACGTGGAGGCCGACACCGCGGGCGGCCTGTTCACCGAGCTGGCCGGGCGGATCCCGCAGGTCGGGGAGTCGGTCGAGGTACAGGGTCTGCGGTTCACGGTCGAGGAGATGGAAGGCAACAGGGTGCGTCAGCTCGTGGTAGAGCCCGCGCCGCAGCACGAAGAGGAGGATCGCGATGACTGAGATCACCAAGGCCGACCTTGCGCTGCTGGCGTTCGCCCGCGAAGCCCAGGAGAAGGCATATGCGCCCTATTCCGATTTTCGCGTCGGCGCGGCCGTCTACGCCGGCGGCGAGATATTCCAAGGGTGCAACGTCGAGAATGCCGCATACGGATCCTCCGTGTGCGCCGAGCGCGGAGCGGCGATGGCCGCCGTACTGGCGGGCAACACGTTCTTCGACGCGATAGCGGTCGTCGGCGACTCCGAGGCACCGACGGTGCCATGCGGGTCGTGCCGCCAGTTCCTGGCGGAGTTCAATCCCGAGATGCGCGTGGTGATGGGAGGCCGTCTCGACCACGTCTCGGTGTCGGCACTCGACGAGTTGTTGCCCGATGCTTTCGTGCGCGCCTACCTCGACCAGGATGAGTCAGACAGATGACGGGCATGGACGCCGGACAGCTGGTCCACAGCGGCTTCGTCGCTTTGGTGGGGCGCCCGAACGCCGGCAAGTCGACGCTGCTCAACGCGCTCGTCGGCTCGAAGGTCGCCATCGTCTCGGACAAGCCGCAGACGACGCGACATCGTCTGCGCGGGATCATCGACTCCGATGACGCGCAGATCGTGCTCATCGACACTCCGGGTCTGCACAAGCCGCACGACGCGCTGGGCGAGGAGCTCAACCGCAGCGCGCTCATGGCGCTGCGTGACGTGGACGTCGTGTGCATGGTCATCGACCTTTCCGCACCGATCGGCGGCGGGGACCGGTGGGTCGCGCAGCACGTGGCGGCCACGTCGGCGAAGCGCGTGCTCGTGCTCACGAAGGCGGACCTCGATTCGAAGACGCCCATCGAGAAGCGGATCGCCGAGGCGTCGGCGCTGCTGACCTTCGACGACGTCGTCGTGCTCTCAGCCAAGGAGGGCTTCAACCTCGAGGGCTTCACCTCGGTCGTCGCCGCGATGCTGCCCGAGGGGCCGCGTTTCTTCCCGCGCGAGATGACGTCCGACCAGCCCGAAGAGGTCGTCATCTCGGAGCTCATCCGCGAGAAGGTGCTCTGGCACACTCGCGACGAAGTGCCGCACTCGGTCGGCGCCGCGGTCGACGACATGCACTGGGACCCGGTCAAGAACACGACGGTGGTGCACGCCACCGTCTACGTGGAGCGCGACAGCCAGCAGGGGATCGTCGTGGGGGCGGGCGGATCGATGATCAAGCGCATCGGCACCGAGGCCCGTCGCGACCTCGAGCACCTGTTCGGTACGAAGGTCTATCTCGACCTGGCCGTTCGCGTGAAGAAGGACTGGCGCAGCGACGGCGCGATGATCAAGCGATTCGGATACGGAGAGGGGCTGTGAGCGTCATGGATGCAGCCGAGCTGGCCGCCGCGATCGATCAGACGCTGCTCAAGCCGACCGTGGGGGAGCGCGAGGCCCGCGAGTGGATGCAGGGACAGCGCGACGCAGGCTTCGCCTCGCTGTGCGTGTCCCCGTTCCTCGTCCCGGCCGCCGCCGAGATCCTCGCGGGCACGTCGACGAAAGTGTGCACCGTGGTCGCGTTCCCGCTCGGTTATGCGCTGAGTGTCTCCAAGGCGCAGGAGGCGGCGCGGCTGGTCGATGCCGGCGCCACCGAGATCGACATGGTCATGAACTTCGCAGCGGCCCTCGAGGGATCGTGGGACGTCGTGTCCTCGGACATCGCCGCAGTGGTCTCCGCGACGCGCGAGGCGAGCGGTGGGCTCGCCATCGTCAAAGTGATCCTGGAGACCGGCCACCTCGACGCCGAGTGCATCGCCGAGTCGTGCCGAGTCGCCGTGGCGGCCGGTGCCGACTTCGTGAAGACGTCCACCGGCTTCGGCCCGCGCGGGGCGTCCATCGCCGACGTGCGGATCATGCGCGACGCTGTGGGGCCGCACGTCGGTGTGAAGGCGGCCGGCGGCATCCGGAACCTCGATGACGCGCTGGCGCTGCTCGCCGAGGGCGCCACCCGTATCGGGACCTCGGGCGGCCTCGCGATCCTGGACGAGTTCACACTCAGGGCTGCCGCGCCCGGGCGCGGCTGAGGCGCGATGCCTGCGTACCCCCTGCGGGCCCTGGTGCTGCGCAAGACCAAGCTCGGCGAGACGGATCTGATCCTGACGCTGCTCGCCGCCGACGGGCATCAGGTCCGGGCCGTGGCCAAGGGCGCGCGTCGCTCCAAGAGCCACTTGGGTGCGCGGGTCGAGCCCTTCTCCGTGCTGGACCTGCTCCTGCACACCGGCCGCAGTCTCGACATCGTCACGGAGGCGGAGACCTTCGCCACCCATGACGCATTGCGCGCCGACTACGACCGCACCATGGCCGCATCCGTTGTCGCCGACCTGCTGGACAAGGGGTCGGTCGAGGGCCAGTCGGAGCCGCAGATCTTCGACATGGCACTCGTGACGCTCGACGTCATGGAAACGGCTCCGGTGGAGAAGCTCGAGCCGCTGGTGCTCGCGTTCCTGCTCAAGGCGCTCGCGATGCACGGCTATCGGCCCTCTCTGGACAGGTGCGCGGCGTGTGGCGGGGAGCCGGGCGACGGGCTTGCGTTCTCCGTTGAGGCCGGCGGAGTGTTGTGCGAGTCATGTCTCGAAGAGGGCAATGGGGCGCAATCGATCACGGGCGCCGCGCGCGATGCGTTGCGCGCGATGCTGCGCGCGAAGATGGCCGACGTGCCTCAGATCGAGATGACGCCGGCGCTCCTCACGGAGGTCCGACGACTCGTTCGCGCATACACGGGCCACCACATCCCGGCGCGCCTGCGTGCGCTCGACTTCTTCATGGCGCAGGGACGATGAGCACTGCGGCCGTCAACACGGGACTCGTCCCGGATGGTGGTGGCGTCCCCGAGGCGGTCGTCGTCACGTCATCGATGCGTCCGCGCGATCATTTCCGCGTGGCGATGATGATGGTCCTGCGCAGTCCGGCCGGTGTCGTGCTGCTCATGTCCGGTCCCGCGCTGTGGGCGTACGGCACGGTCGCGAGGTCGGCGACCGTGCACCAGGCCGGCGCGCTCATGTCGTGGCTGCTCGTCCTGGTCCCCGCGTTCGCGGCGCTCGTGGGCTCGTACTCCGCATACCGGCCGGGATCGTCGGCGCTGTACGAGCCCGTGACGTGGACGTTTTCGCCGGAGGGCATCGACATCGTGCAGCCCACCCGACGCGCCATGGCTTCGTGGGACGAGTTCAGGTCATGGCGAGTGGTCGGGGGCTGCTACCTCCTGCACACCCGCGCGCGCCACTACGTGATCATCGCGGCGCGAGACGTGCCCGCGGGCGACCGGGCCCGCTTCGAGGCGCTGCTTGCGGCGAGACTGGGCAGGCATCGCCGCTGAGTGTGGCGTGTGATGGCCCGACTCGCACCTCTATCGCGGCGCTCTGCTGGTAGAATGACCGATACCTGTCCGGAGAAACGCGAGGTCACAATCGTATGAAGCCCAAGTCATTCCAGGAGATCATCCTGACGCTGTCCGGCTACTGGGCGGAGCAGGGTTGCGTGGTCCTGCAGCCCTACGACAACGAGGTCGGGGCCGGGACGTCGCACCCCGCGACACTCCTTCGCGCACTCGGGCCGGATCCGTGGCGGTGCGCCTACGTGCAGCCGTCGCGCCGACCGACCGACGGCCGGTACGGGGAGAACCCGAACCGCCTTCAGCACTACTACCAGTTCCAGGTCCTCCTGAAGCCGAGCCCGGACAACGTGCTCGACCTGTACTTCGGATCACTGCGCGCCATCGGCATCGATCCGGCCGAGCATGACGTGCGCCTCGTCGAAGACGACTGGGAGAATCCCACCGTCGGGGCGTGGGGGCTCGGTTGGGAGGTCTGGCTCAACGGCATGGAATGCACGCAGTTCACCTACTTCCAGCAGGTCGGTGGGTTCGAATGCCGTCCGGTGCCCGCAGAGATCACCTACGGCCTTGAGCGCCTCGCCATGTACATACAGGGAGTCGACTCGGTCTACGACATCGAGTGGGTGGAGGGCGTCACGTACGGCGACGTGTTCCTGCGCAACGAGCAGCAGTATTCGGCGTACAACTTCGAGGTCGCCGACACCGGCATGCTCCGGCGCAACTTCGACGTGGCCGAGGCGGAGTGCCTCCGCGCGCTCGAGGCGGGACTGCCCCTGCCGGCCTATGACTACGTGCTCAAGTGTTCGCACGCGTTCAACCTGCTCGACGCTCGCGGTGCGATAGCCGTCACCGAGCGCATGGGCTTCATCCTGCGCGTACGCACGATCGCGAAGGCGTGTTGCGCCGCGTATCTGGAAGCCGTCACCGGTTCGCCGGTCGACGACGTGCCTGCCGCTGTGTCCGAGGGAGGTGCGCTGTGAGCGCCTCTCGCGACCTGGTGTTCGAGATCGGCGTCGAGGAGATCCCGTCCGCGCCGCTCTACGCCGCCGTCACGCAGCTCAAGTCGCTCGCGGCGTCCGCCTTTAAGGACGCGCGCCTCGAGTGCGAGCAGATCGACGTCTTCGGCGCTCCCCGCCGTCTCGTGCTCGTCGTGCAGGGGCTGGCCGAGATCCAGGAGGACCTCGACCTGCGGGTGAAGGGGCCGGCGGTGCGTGCCGCCTTCGACGACGACGGTGCGCCGACGAAGGCCGTGCTCGGTTTCGCGCGCGGCAAGGGTGTCGAGGTCGCCGACCTCGAGCGCGGTACCGAGAACGGTGGCGAGTACGTCTATGCGGTGCTCCGCAGCGCCGGCGAGCCGGTGACCGCGGTGCTTCCCGCTCTGCTCGCACGTCTGATCTCGGGCCTCGACTGGCCGAAGTCCCAGCGCTGGGGGAGCGGCGAGGCCCGCTTCATCCGCCCGGTGCGGTGGATGCTCGCCCTGTACGGCGCAGAGGTCGTTCCCGTGTCCTTTGCCGGGCTCGTGGCCGGACGTACCACGCAGGGACACCGGTTCCTGTCTGACGGAGCCATCGAGGTCCCGTCCGTCTCCGGGTACTTCGAGGCGCTCGAGCGCGGCCATGTCATGGCCGATGCCGAGTCGAGGGCCCAGTTCATCCGTGAAGGTATCGAGAGCGCGTCGGCCGATGCGGGTGGCGTGGCGGTCGTTCCCGAGAAGGTCTTCGCCGAGGTGGTCAACCTCGTGGAGTACCCGACCGTCGCGGTCGGACGTTTCGACGAAGGCTTCCTGCGCGTGCCGCGCGAGGTCCTCGAGACGGCGATGGAGTCGCATCAGCGCTACTTCCCGATCGAGGACGCCGACGGCGGACTCACCGGCGCCTTCATCGTCGTGCACAACGGCGATCCCGACCGGACCGAACAGATCGTGCACGGCCATGAGCGCGTGCTGCGTGCGCGTCTCGCCGACGCCGCTTTCTTCTACGACGAGGACCTCAAGGTGGGGATGGAGACCTGGGCCACGCGCCTCGAGGACGCGGTCTTCCAGAAGAAGCTCGGCAGCGTGGCGGACAAGGTCGCGCGCGTCGAGCACCTCGCCGCATCCCTTGCGGCAGAGCATGGCGCCGGGCCCGACGAGACCGCGCAGGCCGTGCGCGCGGCGCACCTGTGCAAGGCCGACCTGGTCAGCCACGCGGTGGTGGAATTCCCGACGCTCCAGGGCGTCATGGGCCGCTACTACGCCTTGGCGGCGGGGGAGGACGCGTCGGTCGCCGAGGCGATCCTCGAGCACTACCGTCCGCGGTTCGCAGGCGACGCCCTGCCGCAGAGCGTTCCCGGTCTCATCGTCTCCGCCGCCGACAAGCTCGACACGATCTGTGGGATCTTCGCACTCGGCCAGGGGCCCACGGGCTCGGCCGACCCCTACGCACTGCGCCGCTCGATGATCGGCGTGTTGACGATGGTGCTCGAGGGCGGGCTGCGACTTCGCCTCGATGAGACGATCGCCGCATCCCTCGGCGTGTACCGTCCCGTCCTCGAGTTCGACCTTGAGGCAGTCGGAAACGCCATCAAGGGCTTCGCCCGCGGTCGGCTCGAGATCATGCTCCGCGACCGCGGACATGCGTTCGACACCGTTGACGCCGTCCTCGCGGTCGCCGACGACGATCCGGCCGACGCCGGGCGACGCTGCGACGCGCTGACCGCCGCCCGCGCTACCGCTCCGATGGCCGACGTCGCCGTCGCCTACGCCCGCGCCCGCAACCTGGGCGACGCGCAGCTCGGGACCTCCTACGATCGCGCGGTGATGGGGGAGGCCGAGGTCGCTCTCGCCGACGCGATCGAGAGCGCCGAGTCGCGGGTCGCCGACGCGGTGGCGATCGCCGACTACGACGGGGCCTTGGCGCGGTTGGCCGAGCTCCGCGGACCGATCGACACCTTCTTCACGGACGTCCTGGTCATGGATCCCGATGAGGCGGTGCGCGCGAACCGCCTGCGCCTGCTCAATCGGTTCACCGCCCTGTTCGCAGGGGTCGCCGACTTCTCGCGCCTGCAGGGCTGAGGGATGACGCCCGATCCGGTCACCGTCCACGTCCTGTCGGACGCGCTCGGCGAGACAGGGGAGATGGTCGCCCGCGCCGCGGTCGCTCAGTTCTACCCGGGCGATTTCCGCATCGAGCGCCTTGAGAAGGTGACGACGCCGGAGCATCTGCGGCGCACGGTCGAGTTGCACTGCGGCGAGGGGTGCATCTTCCTCTACACGCTGGTGGACGCGCCTTTGCGGGAGGAGATGGAGCGGCTGGTCGCAGGCGGCGTGAATGCGGTCGACGTCCTGGGACCTGCGGTCACCCTGCTCGGAGACGCGATCGGCCACCGGCCCGCCGGTGAGGCAGGCGCGATGCACCGTACCGACGAGGACTATTTCGATCGCATCGAGGCGACCGAGTTCGCGGTCATGCACGACGACGGTCGGCACCCGGAGGACCTTCCCGAGGCCGACATCGTGCTGATCGGCGTGTCGCGTACGAGCAAGACGCCACTCTCGATGTATCTGGCGTTCAAGGGCTACCGGGTCGCCAACGTCCCGCTGGCGCCGGGGATGGTCCCGCCCG